>Ga0208825_1000925_pt1 | contig 24842 bp, 17 predicted proteins | sample AD_UKC113_MetaG_FD_184450 | JGI IMG/M metagenome (GOLD analysis project Ga0208825, IMG submission 184450) | Active sludge microbial communities of municipal wastewater-treating anaerobic digesters from Hong Kong - AD_UKC113_MetaG (SPAdes)... | ecosystem: Engineered > Bioreactor > Anaerobic >...
ACCGCACTCACAGACAGCGTTATGAAAGTGATCGGGGTGAAGCTCCCGGTTATAAAGCCTCCCAGCAGGAACCTGACCGTCATAAAAAGGCTTACAACTCCGGGTTTTGGGATCAGGACAACAAGAGAGGTAATGAGCATGTAAAGAAGGATCTCATAAAAGAGGCCGGTAAACAGGAAACTGAAAGGCCCGAATACCGCATGGGACAGCTCCCACAGGATTGTCATTGGAAGGTTTATGGCTGCAAAGGAAACGGTGCCAAAAAGGGAGATCAGCACAATGTTACGGGTTTTAAATCCGGCCATTATTTCTTTTGACCTTGAGAAAAAGAGGCTTACTGCAGTCAGTCCGACCAATGTGGAGGCAAATGTAACCATTATGGGCCCCCATTTTCTTGAGATCGCAGTTATTTTCTGGTCCTGTGTCACTGCGACCCAGTCACTGCCTGTGATTTTTACCTCTACTCTCAGCAGATAGTCTCCACCAAGCGCATTGTCCGATATGTAGATCGGGAGGCTTACCAGCGAACTTGAGCCCGGAGGAAGTGTTAACGCGGCATAGCAGAAAGTATCTGCTTTCATCCCCATCAGGGCGGGCTTGAAGGCTTTTACAGGCTCTCCTGTCTTAATGTCAAGGATATCATAGGTGATTGTGACGGGGACTGTACTGTCTCCTTTATTGGAAACTTCCACTCCCATAAAGGTTGAAGTGAGTTCCTCCCTGCTGATCTTGAGGTCCGTAACCTTAAGCAGCTTTTTGATGACAGGCGACGTTTCCCGGATAACCAGGGTATTGGAAGGGCGGCTCGGGTCTCCATATCCATCCTCATCTGACGGTATTATCAGTGCGGAGACTGAAATCTCATCTGCAACTTCCTCTTTTGAAGCAACCCTGAGCTGGGTTCTGCGTACAGTGCTATGTTCATTCCCCTCAACATCAATAACAGCGGTTGCAGTTATGTTGTAGGTTCCGGAAGGCAGATCCTCTGGAATGTAAATATCCAGCAGCCTGTACCAGTCTTCATACTCGGTCTGAAGAGAAAAGGTATGAACAGGCGTTTCCCGGAGAATAAAACCTTCAGGTAAATCGAGCTCCACCGTCACATTCATGTTCCCGTTATAATAGCTCTCAAAAAAAACATATGCGGAAAGGTTGCTGCCTCCTACTGCAAGTCCGTTCCCTTCCACGCCGTGCGGGACTTGAAGTATGAATGAGGTCATTTCTTCCGGGTCAAAATCCTCCTGAGCCCGGACTGCTGCCGGTTGCAATGCAAGAACCAGTACAAGGAGGAAATAGGCTATGTTTTTCATTCCGCAGCCCTTTTTATTTGAGGATTTTTCGGATTTCCTGCATCTTTTTATCCCAGTCGGGAACATCTTCAAAGCTCATGATGTCCACAGACCCGCCCTGAAACTCTCCTTCTCCTGCCAGCTCTTCCATCCAGCTCTCGATTTCAAGGTAGGAGTTTTTAAGCTCTTCCAGAACATCGGGATCCGGGTTCCAGAGACCTCTTGACTGCGCTTCAAGGAGCCTGCGTACCATCTCTTCAAGGGCATAGGGGTTGTTTTCTTCAAAGAACCTGCGCATTTCTTCATCAAGAACGAATGTCTTTGTTATGTCATCAAAGATCCAGTCGTCCACTTCCTGAGTGGAAGCTTCCCAGCCGTAGACTCTTCCAACCCTTTTAGAGATGTCCTGTGCACCTTTATACCCGTGCTGTTTCATGCCTTCGATCCATTTCGGGTTCAGGAGCCTTGTTCTTACCACCCTGCGCATTTCATCCGCCATGTCCCGGACTTCAACGTGCTGAGGTTCTCTCGTATCCCCGAAATAGACCCTTACATCTTTTCCCGAAGCCTGCTTTGCAGCAGCCGTGAGCCCTCCGTGAACCCCAAAGTAACAGCAGCAGCCCAGGAGATCGTACTCATCGCTGACCACTTTGTTAAAGGTAGCGTCAACAGTCTTCAGGCTCGAAGCAAGCTGGGTGTGAGCCACTTTGCCTTTAACATCTTTTCCGTATGCATAACCGTTCCAGTAAAGGAAGATGTCTGCCAGGTCCTTTTCGTCCTTCCAGGCACTTGCATAGACTGCGAGCTGCACTCCTGCCGAATAGGTTCCGGGTTTGCTTGAAAAGATCCTTAACGTAGCTTCTCTTGCATCAGCTCCTTCTTCAAGCATCCTGAGGCTGTGTTTTCTTGGATAGTTCATCTCCTCAGGTTCGTCAAGAGAAGCTACAGCCTGGATTGCTTCGTCTATTATTTCCATGCAGTTAGGGAAATTGTCCCTCAGGATTCCTGAAACTCTTACAGTAACATCAATCCTGGGCCTGCCCAATTCTTTAAGTGGAATAACAGAGAACCCTTTCAGGTGCCCGTTGCTGAGCCAGACAGGTTCGACCCCGAGAAGGCTCATTATCTGCGCCATTCCTTCCCCGTCAGCCCACATGACATCGTTTGCCATCCAGTAAAAGCCCACATTCTCAGGGTAACGGTTCTCGTCTCTGAGGTGTTTGTTGATCAGCACACCCGAAAGCTGCTGCCCGACCCTCCATGCAGCTTTTGTAGGGACCCTTCTGGGATCAAGAGAATAGAAATTCCTGCCTGTGGGCAATACATCATCTTTTCCGCGCATGATTAGCCCCGAAGGACCCGCAGGAATGTATCCCCCTTCAAAGCCGTGCAGAAGGGCTTCGATCTCCAGAGAAGCATCAATTCTGGACTCAAGGTCAAGGATCCTTTCACAGATTTCAGAAGCTTCCTGAATAAAGGCAGGGTTTATGCCCTTCCCTGAAAAAATCTCTCTGATTATCAAGGACGGTTCTTTTTCCGGGTTATTTATGAATGTCCTGATGAAATCTTTTGAAAGGGAATCAATTTCTTCAAGCCTCTGACCATTTGACTTCCCGTTTTCTGAAATCCTGCTCTGGTCTGAGATCAGTTCGTCAAGGTCAAGCCCCATAATTTCCGCAATCAGCCTCCGTATAGAAACCTTATTTCCCTGGTCATCATACCTTAAAATGGAGTTTATGAACTCCACTTTTTTCTCGCCTTCAGGAATCTGCCCGAATATGTGCATCCCGTGGTGGATCTGGCTGTTCCTTATCCTGCTGAGGGCTTCATGAGCTTTTCTTATTATTTCTTCAAAAGGAGTTTTATGGTCTGCTTTTATCTCGGAGTCAAGGTTCGATTTTTTGATCTCGTCAAGTATCAGGTGTTTTAGAGCGTGCGACCTTCCTTTATCGTGTTTTACCTGGTCGTATTCCCCGAGCAGCCTGTCAAGTTCTGCAAGGCTTTCATAAAGTCCGCTTGCAGTTATGGCTGTCTGCATATGGTCAACCAGGCAGGCAAGGCTCCGGCGTTTGGCAATCGTTCCTTCGGGAGGGTTGTCTGAGTTGTAGATATAGAGGTGGGGAATTGTCCCGATTGCTATGTCCGGGTAGCAGTCTTCCGAAAGCCCCACTCCCTTTCCGGGCAGGAATTCAAGGTTTCCGTGGGTTCCAACATGCACGAGCACATCGGCTCCAAATGTATTTTCAAGGTACCTGTAGGTCGCCAGGTACTGGTGGGTTGGAGGGACATCAGGGTCATGAAGGATTTTGCAGACCCTCCCATCACACCTTGTTCCTGAGCATCCGCGTTTTGGCTGTACGCAGACCACAGCATTCCCATACTGCACCCCTGTGACAACGATTTTATTTTCATAGACCATTGCAGCAGGGATGCCGTTGACCTCTTCTCCCGGAGGGTTTCCCCAGCTCTCAATTACCCTCTGCCTGACAGCCGGGCTCAGGGTGTTGAAAAATTCCTCATATTCTTCTTTTCCCACAAAAGCGAGAGTTCCGCCGTTCTTTACTATCTCGTTTATGGGAGTCCACCTGAACTCGGAAATTGCTTTTCTGCTCAGGATTGTGTCTATCAGCTCCTTGCCGTCCCGTGGAGGATTGACAGCATATCCTGCCTCCTGCATACGGTTCAGGATTCCTGCCAGGCTTTCAAGGGAATCAAGGTTGGCAGCACCTCCTACCGAGCCTTCAACTCCTGTGCAGGGTTTGTTGTGGAGGATAAAAGCGACTTTTCTGTCGTCGACAGGTTTTTTCCGGAGTTTAATCCATTTCAGGACCCTGGATGCAAGTTTTGAACAGCGGTCCTCTATAGGAAAACGCCCCATGTAGTTTTCTTCCACTTTCCCTGCGCCTATTATGATGGGCTCAATCCCGCCCTCAAACTCAGGCAGAGCAACACTCCAGCCGATCTCGGTGCTCAAGCCCTGCGACTCCTTCCACTTTTCTATAGTCATATAGTGTGAAATTACAGGCTGGATAACAGGCACGTCAAGTCTTTTCAGTAACTCTACACCCTTTGCTGCACATGAGGCTTCCCTCTCTTTTGCCTTGCTGCTGGCAATGAAGAATGGAGAGAGTTTCACAAGGCAGTCTATGATGGGTCTGCCGTCTTTCATAAAATATGATTCTATGACCTCTTCCATGCTCCTGCTTCCAAGTTCCTCGTCTTTCAGAGAGTATGCAAAAACAGGGATGACGGATAAGCCCAGGTTTTCAAAATCCTTTATCAGAGCCTTCTCAATCTCAAGTTCGTTATTTACCCAGGAGGTCCTTGAGATGAGCAGCCCCACTGTTTTGTCTTTAAGGGGTCCGTACCAGTCAAGGTACTCCTGAATATCCGGGAACATTTTTTCGGCATCAGGGTGATAGAGTCCGTCCCAGGGTATTTTTTCAGGAGGATTTGTTTCTATTTCAGCCCCGAAAACCTCTTTTAAGAGGTATCTGAGCATGTTGCTGAAGTTTTCTTCCCCGCCGTAAATCATATATGAAAAACATGTGGCTGCGATTTCGAGTTTTACTGATGAAAGAGTGAAACTTGAGGGGTTGCTCCCTACACAGATTACTGGTCTCTCTGCTTTTAGCGGTTCAATCCTTTTATAGAAATCTTCCCAGAAGGGGTTGGCTATGTGATAAAGGAATATGGCATCAGCATTCTCACAAGTGGTGAGCACGCTTTCAGCTTCTTCGGGGTTTTCTTCGAGGATTTTTGAGTAGTAAGCCTCAAGTTCTATTCCTAATTCTTCTGCTGCCCTTAAAAGGGTGGGAATGTATGAATTCCACGTTACTGAAACGATTTTCATACTTCCTCCTCAGCTCAGGATATGAACTTTATATTCTCCGAGCACTGTGCCGTCTTCAAGCCTTGAAGGAGCTTCCAGGGCTGCAATATACCTGCCGTCAGGCGAGATATCGGCAGCCACCGTTATCCCTTCCGTATTGTAAGTCTGGATGAGCCTAGAGCTTGCACCTCCACTTTTTGATACATCAAAGACATATACTCCGTGTACGCTTCTGTCCTCTGTTACCAGGTTCTGGGCAAGCGGAATCACAAGGTAGCGGTCGTTAAGTGCACACTCTCCTGCATAGCCGTCCACTCTCCATTTCCAGAGCAGGCTACCGTCATAATCATATGCAAAAAGACTGTTTCCGCTCGGATGTTCAAACGGAGCGTCCTTGTTTTTATCTTTGGAGAAGGTGCTGCCTATTGAAAAGATCAGGGTATCATTAACAATGTAAGCATAGTTCGCACTGCCGTAGATGGGAACTCCGCTCACGACTATCGGGGTTGAGATGTTCTGCTCCCATGCAATTTCCGGGGTTCCGGTTTCGATGATCTCGGAATTATTGAATAAAAATGCCCTGCCGTCGCTTGTCATTGTTATCAGCTTTTCCCCGTCAGGAGTGATCTGTGTGCTGTACCAGATTGCGGAATAGTCAAAAAACGGCTCAACCGGATCTATATGGTAGCTCCATTGTTCCTCTCCCGTGTTTCCGTTCAGGACATGGACAGTTCCTTCTTTCCACTTATCTGCTTCTGTAAAACAGGTGGTGCCAAAAACAGCGTATTTACCGTCAGGTGTTGCATCAATCCATGTAACTCCCGAGTCCATGGTTTCTGAATCCGGGAATTTCCAGCGCAGATTTCCTTCAGGATCAAAGGAATAGACTTTTGCCAGGTATTTGTATTTCTCACCAATATAGCCGCAGGCTCTGCTGGCAGCGACGTAGATATTTCCTTCGGAATCAAGCTTTATTTTTTTCATGGCAGGCATGTACTTGAGGTCTGAGCCAAGCTCCGTGCCTGCCCCAAATTTCCAGATTTCTGTGCCATTAACATCAAAACAATAGAGAAAAGCGTCCGGGCTTTCTTCTCCCACAAAAAGGCGTTTGCCGTCTTTTGAAAACTCTATGTCTGCAATTCTTGCATCGGCTATCCCTTCAACGAGCTGTTTTTCCCAGACCTTTTCACCTGTTTCAAGCTCTATAAGTTTCAGAGAGCCTCCGTGGGTTCCGATTGCAAGGTATTTGCTGTCAGGAGAAAATTTCAACGCACCTTCTACATTCTGCGAGGTTTTGTCTATGGGTCCCGGAGTTACATCTTCAAGTTCTATGGTATATTCCTCTTTCAGGGCAGGCTTTGACGGGGCATATGCTTCAATAGTGCTTGACGCCCCTGAACCTGTAATCAGTTCAAACCTGTATCGGGCTTCTGGAGTCCAGTCAAAGGAAGCAAAGACATTGTCTTCTGTTTCTCCAATCTTCTCAGAAGCTATCTGTTCTTCTCCAGAGTAAACCCTGATTTCCGAGATCTCTGCCGTACTTTTCAGAGTAAGAAGAGCTCCAGTCCTTGAGAAAACTACCGAGTCTATGTGCACTCCTTCTGAGTAACTGCTTATTCCCTGTGTGTCCTGCATCCCTGATTCCGAATCCTGAAAAGATGCATTGCTATCGGATTCCTGGCTTTTTTCAGCGCATCCCGAAGCCATTAAAATCACAATAAGCAGGACTATCAACGATTTCCATTTCATTCTCTCACCTGACAATTATTAACCTGTGTTTTCCGGTTACATCACCATTTTCGAGCTTCAGAGGGACTTCAACTGCGGCTACGGTACAGTCTGAAGAAACCGCGGCATTCACAACAACTCCTTCGGTATTGAAGGTCCAGACCAGCTTTGAGTTCCCGTTTCCGGATTTTCGGGAATCGAATACATGGACTCCGTGGACCCGGGTATTGCCTGATGACGTATCTTTTCCGACTGGCAGGACAATGTACCTCATATCAGGGGAGCAAAAAATACCTGCACAGCGCCCGCCGAGGCTGTATGTCCAGGAAGTTTCTCCTGTCTCCACATCAGATGATATGAGAGAATTTTCAAGGGGGTGCGCCATAGGGACGTTTCCGGGATAGTATGCAGGAAGTGTAGCTCCTGTAAGGTAGAGTATTTCATTTTCCGATGCGATTTTCGCGTCTTCGCCATAAGTGTAGATGACACTTCCTTCCAGCTCTTCCGGAGTTGTCACATTGGACTGCAATTCTTCGGAGTACCATTCGGATTTTCCGTCTCCTGGTCCCTTCATCTCGGAATCGTAAAACAGGTACTTCCTTCCGTCTCCTGTACAGGCAGTTATCATGGAGCCGTCATCTGAAACATCAAGTCCGTGCCAGACTGCGGCAGATACAAAATAGGGTCTTAGAGGCGGGATTTCATATTTCCAGCGCAGGTCTCCGCTTTCGTCCACAGAGTAAATGACTGCACTGGTTTCAAGGGAATTTGTCCAGTCCCCTGCTGAAAATACGACATTTTTTCCGTCCTGGCTTGAATCAATCCAGTTTACACTCAGAGGGTAATTTTCGGCAGCCGGGAGTTTCCAGGAAAGGGTGCCGTCCGGGCTGAACCTGTAAACCCTTGAAGCCAGCTCATACCCTGAATCTTTCCAGTATCTTCCTGCTGCAATATACACAGCGTCATCGACAGCCGTTATTTTGTATATACAGGGCTGGTTTTTGAGGTCCTTGCCGGTTCCCAGGTCGTTTGCAGTTTTGTAGCTGTTTATTTCCTCTCCTGTGCCGGCATCAAGGGAATATATGAAGCCGTCAGCGCTTCTCTCTCCCACAAACAGGTACTTTCCGTCTTTTGAAAAAGAAAGGTCTGAGATATTTCCTTTGAGAGTCTTTTCCCAGAGCACGCTTTTATCTGCCACTTCCAGGACTGTAAGGTTTTTTCCTGTCCCTGCAGCTACGTATTTTCCGTCCGTACTGTACCTTACACAGTTCTGGGCGTTTGACCGTCCCTCACTTATGTTTTCCGGGGATATGTCTCCAAGGTCATACTCCCAGTAAAGGTAAGGTGAAGACTTTTCGTAAGATGCCGTATTTATTTGCTCACTGCCTGAGCCTTCTCCTGCATTTTCATCGCTCTCATTTGAAGATGTATTGTCTGAAGATATTATGTCGGAAGATACGCATCCTGAGCAGACTAAAAAAATAATTGTAAGTATGAGTACTGGTGTAATACTGCTTATTTTCATTTCCAGGCTCCTCTGGTTTTCAGGCTCTTTTGATTGGTTTTATTATTGGCCGTAGATTTTCAGGTCTGATATTCTCAAACTGTTCATGTGCCCGGTGCTGTTGTCTCCAAGCCCCGCACTCATTCCCACAACCCTTATATTTTCAGCAGGGCCGCAGTACCTGGTATAATCCGCAATGAGATCTCTTTCAACCGGGCCCATCTGAATCCCTGCGATTAAAACGGAAGGAGAAAAGCGCCGCCTGTTTTCCTGGTCCCTGTAATAATCTCCTTCAGACTGCGGGTTTCTGCTCCCTGCTGCAACATAGTAAATGGATTTATGATCGCTGAATGAGACCTTTAACCAGAGGCTGAAGTTATCTGTGTCCTGCCCGTTCCAGCTCCAGGAAATCTTTCCTGGAGACAGGCTTACATTTTTATTCCATACTCCTTCCCCGGTCTGTGAAGAGTTTTGAGTTTCCAGATAAAGTGTGCTGTCTCCGCATCTGAGAAAGTCTCCTTCAATACCGGATCTGTCCTCAAAGTTTTCCTCATAAACTATCTTTTCAGTTGATACTGTTTGAAAATACAGCACAGCCATAACTGCAAAGAGCAGAAATACTAATCCCATCGCAGTTTTTTTTCCGGAGGGCATGAAAAAATATCATTTGGTTTTGCTTAATAAATATTTCTAAATAATCTTAAATTTTGCAAATATATTCATACTTACTTTAAAATTATGGCTAATATTTAGAACTAATTTTAAGAATTATATTTGCAAAAAATAAACTTCAGGTTTTTATGTCAATCGCAAGAACTAAATTTTTTCCAGTTTACTTTTTAACTTTTTCGCTATCAGTAATCATTTTTAACTGTCTTTTTATCAAAAGGAAAAAGATTCAAACTCAAAAATAAGTTTCATTTAAGTCTTTTTCTCATAGGTATCTTTGTTTTTTCAAATCAAAAAAACGAAAGGATTATTTAGTAATACTAATGTTGCCATTCTTATGGATAATATTTGTAGTAATCACTTAATTTTACGATTTATTCATGTTGTTTTTTTCTTACTAATGGTTTTATTTATTACCATTCCAGTAGAAGGTGCTATTGAGCAGAGGGGGCAGATACTGAATATCTCAGCAGGAGATCATCACATCCTCAATGCAGAAAACTTTCCGGGTTTTTATTATTCCGCCACTTCCGGGACATATTATGAGTCTCTGGAACTTACTTTTTCAGAAGACGGGTTTATTGATTCCGGAGATGCGGTCTATACCTGCAAAATCACCTCCGGTTACACTGCTTTTTTCGGGAAGAAATATAAGGTTCTTGAGGACGGGCTGATCAGTGAAAGCCTTATCAGCTCTGGAAGCCGTGATCTTCAACGGGGAAATGATTTTGACCTCGGAAACGGCTGTAAACTGGTTCTTGAAGGTGTAAACGGGAATTACGCCCTGCTTGACTTCCAAAAAAATTCTGTTTCGATTACTAACAAAACCATAGAAGAAGGCTCGAAATTTAACTTCACAACAGAGGTCAACGGCACAGAATATGTGATCCTGGAAGGAACTCTCGAAAAGGTTCTTGACAGCAAGGATCCCATTGTGCGCCTTAAAAGCGTAAACCATTATTCGGATATGCCCATCAGGATCGAAAAAGGAGACGAATATGGCAGGTTCGAAGTCACTGCGGTTACGAACAGGAGTATCGAGTTGAAAAACAAAGCACCTATCTGGATGCAGCCAGGAGATTATATAACAATTCTTGAAGACCTGATTGATTTTAGAGTTGCTGATAATGTGTATCGGGCCTGTTCTTACAACATGACCGAGGATACCATAAAATCGTATAAGATCAGGGGTACATCCTTAACTGTAAACCGCTCTGATTCTTCTCCCGATTCCTGCAACTGGACAGCCGATTCTTTTGGTATGCTTTTCTATGACCCTGAATACGATATCAGTACCGAAAGAATCGAGATCTCTCTTGATACTGGAAGTGACTCTATCCCGGAAGGTTGTCTGGTTTATGAATCCCTGCCAGTTAAGGTCGCATATGAAAACCCTGAAATGGCGGACTATGGAGTGGAATGGTTCAATCAGGGATATTCCGTACTTGGCTGGAATGGTGAAGAATATGCATATCTCGGAACTGACAACGGGATTGTAAATATTCTTCTGGAAGAGGACGATAAAATACTCTATCCCGGTGAAGAATACGACCTGAAAGAAGGATATACCCTTAAAGTGACTGACCTTGATTCGGATAATGCCTGCCTTACTCTTTCCAGAAACAACCTCCCGGTTTATTCAAGCATAATCTCCCCAGGCAAATCGGCGGACCTGGGCACTCACACCTTCCTCTACAAAAAGGAATTAAACGGCGTTGAAGTGCCTCTCTTTTCAGTATATGTTGACAGTGTTATGCAGGGCGCGGAACTCTCTGCTGTTAACCTGAAATACCTTCTGCACTTCTCTGACAGCCCTCTTGAATTGGATTACGGAAAGAAATTCGGAGAGCTTACGGTTGTTGAGACTTATCCAAAACTCAGGCTCGAAAATAAGGACGTAGTCTTGCCGGGGTCGGAAATCAATGTGACGGAAGAAATTCGGATTGGACTGTTTGAAAAGACAGGTTCTGGAAAGCGTTCCCTGACCTTTTACCCTTTCATGAATAAGGTGGAAAATGCGGAGTCTATCCTTCCATCCGTTTCGAGCTGGTCCATACCTGCCATGAGTATCGAAGAATACCTGATAGGTGCCTGAAAATACACTGAGGCAAAACCATGAAGAACCACAATATTGCTGTCTATCCTTTTACTGCTATAGTCGGGCAGGAGAGAATGAAAAAAGCTCTTGTCTTGAATCTCATCAACCCTAAACTGGGCGGAGTCCTTATCCGGGGAGAAAAAGGCACTGCCAAATCAACCGCAGTCCGGGCTCTTGCCAACCTCCTGCCTGAAATCGAAGTTGTTGAAGGCTGCAAATTCAAATGCAGCCCTGAAAACCGAAACGAACTGTGTGAGGAATGCCTTGAAAAACTAAAAGACGGAAGCCTGAGGGTTTCCCGGATAAAAATGAAGGTAGTGGACCTTCCAGTAAGTGCAACCGAAGACAGGGTTGTCGGAACCCTTGACATCGAACATGCCATAAAGAAAGGGGAAAAACGATTTGAACCTGGTGTGCTTGCAATGGCGCACAGGGGCATCCTGTATGTGGACGAAATCAACCTTCTGGATGACCATCTTGTGGATGTGCTCCTTGATTCTGCGGCAATGGGAGTAAATACTGTTGAACGCGAAGGGATTTCTTACTCCCATCCTGCGAACTTTGTGCTTGTAGGTACCATGAATCCAGAAGAAGGAGAACTCAGACCTCAACTGCTGGACCGCTTCGGCTTATGTGTGGATGTAAAAGGCATCAACGATGTGTCCAGAAGAGTTGAGCTTATAAAATACAGGCTCAGTTATGAGGCAGACCCTGAAGCTTTTGCAGCAAACTGGCAGGCTGCCGAAACAGAGCTCTGCGGACAGATTCTTAATGCTAAGAAGCTGCTTTCCGAAGTCAGGATTTCGGATGACATGCTTGAGCTGATCAGCCAGATCTGTGTTGATATGGGGGTCGACGGGCACAGGGCAGACATCACGATGATGAAAGCCTCAATAACCCTTGCAGCTTTTAATGGAAGAACAGATGTCTATGAAGAGGACGTAAAAGAAGCTGCAGAACTGGTGCTCTCTCACCGCATGCGCAGGAAGCCTTTTGATTCCCATTCCAACAAGCAGGACAAACTGGACGAAAGCATTGAAAACCACAGGGAAAAACAGAAAGAAAAAGAAAAAAATAAACAGGAACCGCAGAAGCAGGAACGTAAAGAAAATCCTGAAAAAGCTCACGAACATCCCGGAGAACAGCAGCCGGAAAACAAACAGAACCAGAATGAGGAGCAGCCTGATGCCTCCTCAGAAACTGTTTTTGCTGCAGGGGATACCTATCAGGTAAAACAATTATCTCCCGAATTTATAAGGGCTGACAGAAAAGGGTCAGGAAGACGCAGTAAAACCCTTACCAGCTCCAGACAGGGCAGGTATATAAAGAGTACAATTCCCCACGAAAAAACCACAGACATTGCATTTGATGCTACTTTGAGGGCAGCGGCTCCCTATCAGCTCACACGGGAAAAGAACGGAAATTCCATAGTAGTTCATGAATCCGATTTTCGAAAAAAGGTCAGGGAGAAAAAGATCGGCAACCTTGTTCTTTTTGTGGTGGATGCCAGCGGTTCTATGGGAGCCAGGCAGCGCATGGTTGCTTCCAAAGGGGCAGTCCTTTCAATGCTTATGGATGCCTATCAGAAGCGGGACAAAGTCGGGCTTATTGCTTTTAAAGGGAATAGTGCAGAACTGCTGCTGCCTCCGACTTCCAGCATTGAACTGGCTCAAAAGTATTTACAAGAAATGCCTACTGGCGGAAAGACACCTTTATCCAGAGGGCTTGTTAAAGGGTATGAGGTCATAAAAGCTGAACTCCGGCGTGATCCAGATACCTGCCCATTTATGGTCCTGATATCTGACGGCAGGGCAAATGTAAGCATGAACGGAGAACCTCCCCTTCAGGAAATAACTGCGGTGGCTTCCAGGTTAAGGGAGGAAGGCATACAGTCTGCCGTAATTGATACGGAAAGCAGTATGATAAGATTCGGTCTTGCACAGCAGATATCTACGGCCCTTGGAGCTACATACTTTACTTTAGAGAATTTAAAAGCAGATTCTATAGTTGATGCCGTTCGAGCTTCAGCCCCTTTTGAAATTATGCCGCAGTCAGGCTCTTTTTCTGTTTGAGTTTCCCGGGGCTGCCTATTTTTCGCATCTGGAAGGCTTTTTTAAAAATCAGATCCTATTTCTCAAAAATACAACAAAAGCTATATGTCTACCTTAAGCTGTAAACCATCCCTATGGATTTTCAGATCTTGGATGCAGATTACGAAATCGTTGACAGTAGTCCTGTCATCCGCCTCTTCGGCAGGGGGGCGGACGGAAAGAGTGTATGCTGCTTTGTCCCGGATTTTGAGCCTTACTTTTATCTCAAGGCTTCAGGAGACCTGCACGCTGTAGCAAGGCTCATAAAAGATACTTTTGAGCAGGTCAAGAAGGTCGAAATCGTCGAGAAATTTGAGCCTGTAGGATATCAGAAAACAAAGACAGAGATGCTCAGGATTACCACCAATCTGCCGAAGGATGTTCCTGAGATCAGGGGCGAGATTCTGAAGATCCAGGATGTTTTGAAAGCCGGAGGCGACTGGCAGGTCTATGAAAGTGATATTCTTTTCAGAAACCGTTTTTTAATTGACCGGGACCTTGGAGGGATGGTCTGGGTTTCTGCAGAAGGAAAGCCGGTTGATCCTGTCAGGTACTTAAAGGCAGGTTCTGCAGGAAATTCCCGCTGCGAAAAGTTTGCATGCGATATTTCAATCCTCGGGTCTGAGTTAAAAAGGATTGAAAACCTGAGCATTGCTCCCCTGAAATACCTTTCTTTTGATATTGAGTGTCTGCCCCTTGATGGAGGGATGCCTTCTCCGGATGTCTCGCCCATAGTCATGATCAGTTTCTCTTTCGAGCCTGAGTATAAAGGGCATAAGACCCTTATCCTGCTGGCAAAACCTGCTGAAGGCATGAACGGCGATGTCTTCCCCTGCAAAGACGAAACAGAGATGCTGAACCTCTTTTTCGAGATTTTTTCCGAATATGACCCTGATATTGTTGCAGGATATAACCACCAGGATTTTGATATTCCTTACATAACGGACAGAGTAAAAGCCCTCACTGCAGAAGGGAAGGTGATTAATCCTGTTGTCGGAAGGGACGGCAGCCATATAGGTTATAGAAAATTCGGGCTCATCACACGGACCGAGGTTAAAGGAAGGGTGGTTGTGGATGCTCTGCCGCTTGTAAGAAGAGCTTTCAGCCTGAAGCAGTATACTCTGAGGGCCGTCTCAAAGGAACTTCTGAGCCGTGAGAAACTTGATGTACCTCCTCTGGAAATGGAAGAGTACTGGAACGACTCCGGGGAAAAATTCCGGAAATTCGTTGATTATTCACGCAGGGACGCCGAGCTTGCCCTTGAGCTTGTCCTTGAGCTGAGGCTTCTTGACAAATATATTGCCCTTGCCCAGGTAAGCGGGAGCCTTCTCCAGGAGATTGTTGACGGGGGCCAGACTTCCATGGTCGAGACCCTTCTCCTCAGGGAATTCGGGCTGAGGGACAGGGTAATTCTTCCAAAGCCGGGAGACGAACTTTCGGCAGAAAGGTATGACATGAGTTCTGACCTGAAAGGCGGGGAAGTGCTGGAGCCGAAAAAAGGACTTCTGGAAAATGTCCTGATTCTTGACTACAAGTCCCTTTATCCGACCATCATGATGGCTCATAACCTCTGTTACACAACAGTTGTGACCAGGGACAGGCCTGATGTGGAAACTATAAAACCCCCTTCAGGTGGAGAATTCGTGCCTCCTGAGGTCTACAGGGGAATTGTGCCTTCTATTCTTGAAGACCTGCTTAATAAGAGGGGAGAAACAAAGAAGAGGATGAAGCGGACCTCGGATAAAGATGAGTACCGTGTACTTGATGCGACCCAGCTTGCAATAAAAATCCTGCTGAACAGTTTTTACGGTTATTCGGGGTATGCCAGGGCAAGGCTTTACAGCCTGACGCTTGCAAACGCCGTAACCAGCTTTGGAAGAAGCAATATTCTCAATACCCGGGACCTGATTAATAATGGTATAGGAAAAATCGTCCTGAGGGACTCGGCAGCTTTACTTCTGAAAGAAGCAGGAGAAATCTCTCCTGAGGACAGAATAATTGAACTTTCAGTTGCTTACGGGGACACAGACAGTGTTTTTGTGCACTGCAGGTCAAAGGGCGATCTTTCCCTTGAAGATGTCAGCCTTGTAGGGGACAGATTATCAAAGATTGTTTCGGCTTCTCTGCCGGACCCAATGGAACTTGAGTTTGAATCTATTGCAAAACGCGCACTGCTCATCGCAAAGAAGCGTTATGCTCTCTGGCTGTTTGAGCCCAGAAACTCGGGCTGGGAAGATAAAATCAAGGTCAAAGGTATGGAAACCGTTCGGAGGGACTGGTGCGAACTGACATCAATCACTCTTAACAAAGTTCTTGAACTTGTGCTCATAGAGGGCGCCGTTGACAGGGCTGTAGAGCATGTGCGTCAGGTGGTCAGCGATGTCAGAAACCTTGATCCAGGAAAAGATGCCGGGATTATCGAAAAACTTGTCCTTACGCGGACCCTTACCCGGAAAACGGACAGCTACAAAAACAGGCAGCCTCACCTGACAGTTGCGGAAAACCTGAAAAAACGGACAGGGGTCATGCCTTCGATAGGGACAAGGATTCCGTTTGTTATAGTTGCAGGAAAAGGACTTTTTGTAGACCGCGCCGAAGACCCTGACTACGTCCGCGAGCATAATGTGCCTATTGATGTCGATTACTATGTTAAAAAGCAGATTCTGCCTCCTGTAGAACGCATACTGGAAGTGTTCGGGGTCAATGTTTCGTCTCTTGACTTTGACTCAAAACAAAAAGGCCTCTTTGATTTTGAAGCAAAGAAGCCCGAAGTGAAAAAACAGGAAAAACAAAAGTCTTCTCAAAGAAAACTCACAGGAATAGCTCAGGAAGAGAAAGCCCAGTGTCCGGAAAACGGACGTGCAGAGCAGCGTTCATTGTTTGATTTCTGACCCACCCGAGTTGCGCCTCGGGAGTACGCTGTTAGAATACTCTCTTGCTAACTCAAGCAGACTACTTTATGGATAAGTTAATGGATTCTAACAACGAACTGAGATCAAGAGAACTGAATACAATCTCTCTCTAGCTCACTCGGCTTTATTCTCTGTAAGAAACTTTTCTTAAGCAGAGTCGAAGACAGACTGGCGTTGCGGTATATGCCTGCGGGATAAAAATGTTTGTGGGCTGGAGATGTATTTTCGGGGCTTAATATGCTTCTTTTTCCGTCTGCAGGGATTTAATTTTCTATTTCTGTAGCCACTGGTTTAATTATATATTTTATATACTTGGTATATAGTTAGATATTTTTATGGTTACTTTTTATTTGTATATACTCACCCATATTGTATATGGCGAATCCTTATATATTCCTCTCTTTTTATTATCTTCTGTACTGGAAATCATTTTAATGACAATAAATTGTTAGTTTATTATTATTTAATGGAGTATGTGTAATATGGTAAACAAATTAAAAACATATGCAGTCCTCACGTTACTGGTGTTTGGACTTGTATTTCTGGGAATAGGATGTGCTGAAAAGAATAGTGGAGATTCTTCCCAGGTTGAAGAAACATCTTCCGATGCAGTTCCTGAGACTGAAACTTCTGCAGCCAGGTCACAGAGCATTACTCTGAAAGGTTCAGATACTGTTCTCCCCCTTGCTCAGGCTGAAGCTGAAGAATTCATGCTTGAAAACTCTGATAAAAGCGTAACCGTCACCGGTGGCGGGTCAGGTGTCGGGATTACTGCTCTCATCGACGGTGAGGTAGATATTGCTACGGCATCCAGAGAAATTAAAGCCGAAGAAATAGAAGCTGCTAAAGCAAACGGCATCAACCCTGTGGAGACAACCATTGCTTATGACGGCATATCAGTTATTGTAAATCCTGAAAACCCTGTTTCTGAACTTACCTTTGACCAGCTTCGCGGCATCTACAATGGAACTATCAGCAACTGGAAAGATGTTGGAGGCGAGGATCTGAAGATTGTGGTGATTTCAAGGGACAGCAGTTCCGGAACTTATGAGTACTTCAAGGAAGAAGTATTACAGGGGGATGAATACAGAGCTGATGCACTTACTCAGCCTGCAACAGGCGGAATAGTGGGAGAGGTTTCTCAGAACCCCAGTGCAATAGGATATATCGGTGTTGCATACCTTGATGAAAGTGTCAAAGCCTTAAACCTTGATGCTGGAAACGGTTCTGAAGCTCCAACTTCTGAGAACATCCTCAGCGGCGCGTACCCGCTTTCAAGATCTCTTTACTTCTACACCAATGGGGAACCTTCAGGTCTCACAAAAGAATTCATCGACTTTGTACTGAGTGAAACAGGACAGAGCCTGGTTACTGAAGTAGGATACTTCCCTGTAGAGAAATAATTACAATAAATCAGCAGTAACAAAAGTTACTTCAAGGGAAAAATATGTTTAACTGGAATTATAAGGAGAAAACGATTGAATCGGTGCTCTTCTCGGTAAGCGCCCTTACGGTCGTCATTCTTTTCCTTATATGCCTTTTTTTGTTCAGGGACAGTTTGCTTCTTTTTAAAGACACTTCTCTTCTGGATTTTCTCACAGGGAAGTTCTGGTACCCCACATCCGTTAACAGGCAGTTCGGGTTACTGCCCCTCTTCTTCGGTTCTCTGATTGTTACTGCCGGAGCAATCCTTTTTGCAGTGCCTCTGGGAATTGCTTCTGCCATTTATATCTCTGAAATTGCACCTCCAAAGGTTGCAGATGCCCTGAAACCTTTTATCGAGATCCTTGCCGGGATTCCTTCTGTAGTGTTCGGGTTCTTCGGGCTTGTCATCCTGGTTCCTGTCGTGAAGGATCTTTTTAACCTGCCTACCGGGCAAACTGCTCTTACAGGTTCCATTATGCTTGGAATAATGGCTCTTCCTACGATAATTACCATTTCTGAAGACGCCATAAGCTCGGTCCCCAGCGCTCTCAAGCAGGGTTCGCTTGCTCTCGGGGCTACGAGGTGGCAGACCATCTACAAGGTCATAGTCCCTGCAGCCCTTTCAGGAATTTCGGCCGCCGTAATGCTCGGCATTGGGAGAGCTATAGGAGAGACGATGACTCTCATGATGGTGACCGGCAACACTGCAGTAATCCCTTCTTTTCCCGGGGGCATTCTGGACCCTGTAAGGACGATGACTGCCACAATCGCGCTTGAAATGGGTGAAGTTCCCCAGGGAAGCGCTCATTTCCATGCTCTCTTTGCGGTCGGGACCGTGCTTTTCATCATAACTTTCCTGATTAACCTGATTGCGGATTCGATCAAAAAACGATACAGGTTCAAGGTGGACTGAAAGTGGAATTGAGTTCTAAATCAAATGAAAACAATCATAAATCTATTCGGGTGCAGGGCGGATTGAATATGGGATTGAACGCAAGAACCGGTGAAAAAATCGCCTTTGCCCTGCTCACCCTTTCAGCAATGACAGTGGCCGCCTTTGTTGTGGTTATCCTTGCGTATATCATTTACAACGGGTACAGTGCAATCAACATTGAATTCCTTACTGAGATGCCCCGCATGAGAATGACTCAGGGGGGTATCTATCCTGCAATCGTAGGTACTGTTTATCTTATCATAGGGTCGATGGCTGCAGCCCTTCCAACCGGTATTATGGCTGCCATATATCTAAATGAATACGCAGGAGAAACCCGCACCACATGGCTTATAGAAATGGCGATCAGCAACCTTGCAGGAACTCCTTCTGTAGTGTTCGGGCTTTTCGGGCTGGCACTGTTTGTTAAGTACTTCGGTTTCGGTTCTTCTTTACTGGCTTCCTGCCTCACCCTTTCCCTTCTGATTATCCCGGTAATTATCCGTTCTACCCAGGAAGCCCTGATAGCAGTTCCTAATGAATATCGAGAATCTTCACTTGCTCTTGGAGTCAGCAAATGGCAGACTATCAGGCATGTGGTACTGCCTGCAGCCATACCGGGGATTATTACAGGTTCAATCCTGAGTATCGGAAGAGTTGCAGGGGAAACTGCTCCTATTCTTCTGACCGGTGCTGCCTATTTCCTGCCAAGGCTGCCTGACTCGATCTACTCTGAATTTATGGCTCTCCCTTACCATCTCTTCGTGCTTGCAACTTCCGGGACTAACATCACTCAAACCAGGCCCCTTCAGTATGGGACGGCTCTTGTTCTTCTGATGATTGTGCTGGGACTGAACATTATAGCGGTTCTTATCCGCAGGCATTACAGGCAAAAATTGAAAATTTGATTAAATCCCGAACAAAATCTCAAGTTTGGAATCTTCAAAGATAAGTATAGAATCTTCAAAAATTATCAGGTTCATAATAATTGGGGTCAATAAATGACTGAAACTATTCAAAACGTAGCTCCGCCTCATATTATAGTAGAAAACCTCAATCTGTGGTATGGGGAAAAGCAGGCTCTTAAAAACATATCCCTGCAGGTTCCCAGAAACAGTGTAACTGCTCTAATAGGACCTTCTGGTTGCGGCAAGTCTACTTTCATCCGGTGCCTTAACAGGATGAATGATCTTGTTAAAAACTGCAGGATCGAGGGTAAAGTGTTAATCGAAAACGAGGACATCTATGGAAAAGGTGTTGATGTTGTTGAACTCCGAAAACAGATTGGAATGGTTTTCCAGAAGCCTAACCCTTTTCCGATGTCAATTTATGATAATGTTGCATATGGGCCGCGTATCCATGGCGTAAATAAGAAGGATATTGACGGGGTTGTCAGGGATGCACTTCGTTCGGCTGCTCTCTTTGAAGAGACCTCAGACAGGCTCAAATCTTCTGCTCTTTCTCTTAGCGGCGGGCAGCAGCAAAGGCTGTGTATTGCAAGGACTCTTGCAGTTAAACCCGGAATTATTCTTTTCGACGAGCCTACCAGCGCTCTGGACCCAATTTCCACTGCAAGGATTGAAGACCTTATCATGAACCTCAAAAAGGATTATACAATAGTAATCGTAACTCATAATATGCAACAGGCAGCCAGAATATCTGATTATACGGGTTTTTTCCTTATGGGGGAGCTGATCGAGTTCGGCCAGACAAGGCAGATCTTCCACAGCCCGAAGGAAAAGAGCACTGAGGATTACATCACTGGCAGGTTCGGGTGATCAAAATGGTCAGAGAACGATACCTTCAGCAGCTGGATCTGCTTAAAAAGTCCGTACTTTCTCTCGGGGAAATGTCTGATCTGATCTTCCGCGATTCCATGGAAGCAGTTATAGATCTCAATGTAGAGCTTGCCAGAAAGACTCTTGCCCTTGAGCCTGAAGTAAATAAACTCGAGGAAAATATTGAGGCCTCTGTTTTCGACCTGCTTGCGCTTCAGCAGCCTATGGCGAGTGATCTCCGGCTTGTCGTATCCGCACTTAAGATCTCAGCGGACCTTAAAAGAATCGTGGGGCTTTCAATTAATATTGCTAAAATCCCCGGAAAATTCGAAGGCGGCCATATAAAGCCGCTTATAGATACGAAAAAAATGGCTGACATTGCAGCAAATATGCTTGAGAATTCCCTAAAAGCCTTTGAGACTCAGGATGTCGAACTTGCAAGAGGGATAGCATCCCGGGATGAAGAGGTCGACAGGCTCTTTTATGCAGTCTGGGTTGAATTGATAGAAATGATGGCAAAAGACACGAGCATTATTTCCAAAGCCACATATTTGCTTTTCCTTATCCGTTATATTGAAAGGATTGCGGACCACTGCTGTAATGTATGTGAAAGCGTTGTTTACCTTGCAACGGCTGAGCGCATTAAACTGAACTAAAAAATTTTACTTCTCTATTTTTCTCTTTTTTCTTTCATTTTTGTCTGGATTTGGTTTTTTATTTTCTCCCTTTATTAACTTCTTTTTCGTTCCCGGTTCCCAATTCCTGCTTATGTACATGCTTTAAGTATGTTTTAAGCATATAGACGCCCATGCCTGATATTCATATCAAAAATACGAGAATTTACTATAATAACTCACTTCAGCCTGCCGAAATCATTATTGAGGGCGGAAGGATTACAAAAATAGGGAAAGATTTCCGGGTCTCAAGTTCGGATATGGTAATAGATGCGAAGGGAGCACTTACCCTGCCAGCCGGAATTGATGTGCACGTTCATTTCAGGGAACCGGGCATGACCCTGAAAGAGAACTGGTACACAGGCTCATGTGCTGCAGCTGCCGGAGGGATTGCTACTGTTATCGACCAGCCGAACACCATACCTCCTACAACGGACAGGCGCTCTTTTGAACAGAAGCTCGAACTTGCGCTGAAGAAATCCATTGTAGATTTCGGGATCAACGGGGGTGTAACAGGGAATATAGAGAAGCTCAAGGAGCTATGGAGGCTGGGTGTTACCGCTTTTGGGGAAATTTTCATGGCTGAGTCTACGGGTGGGCTTAACATCAACGAAGAAGACTTTGAAGAAGCCCTTGTTGAGATAAAAAGACTCGGAGCCCTTGCTACTATCCATGCTGAAGACGAAAAGATGCGCCTTGAACTGGAGCAGCTATTGAAAGGGGAGGTTTCCTGTGATTATCATTCAAAGGTGCGCCCGAATGCATGTGAGGCATCGGCTGTCCAGAGTGCTCTTGAACTTATTTCCAGGCTCGAGGTAAAGGCACATTTCTGCCATTTAAGTACTCTTGAAGCTGTGGGTATGATCCGGAAAGAAAAGTATCTTGCAAAAAGAGACAAGAAGGCACCTCTTTTTACATGTGAGGTCACTCCTCATCACCTGTTTCTTTCTACAAGGGACTGGGAAAGGCTCAGGTCTTTTGGTAAAATGAACCCTCCTCTGAGGGGAAGCCACAGCATCAAAGCGCTTGTAAACGGGCTTAATGACGGAACTATTGACATGGTAGCTTCAGACCATGCGCCGCACCTTGAGTCTGAAAAGGATGTGGATATCAGGGCTGCTCCGTCGGGAGTTCCCGGAGTTGAGACTCTTATGCCTCTTATGCTTGCGGCAGTCAGGAAAAATATCCTGCCTCTTGCACAGATGATAATGGTTACAAGCTGGAACCCTGCTAAAGCTTTTGGACTGGACCGCCTGGGAAAAGGCAGGCTTGAAGTGGGTTTTGATGCGGACCTTATGATAGTGGATCCGCGAAACCTTCAGCCCATAAGAGCTGATATGCTGCACAGTAAAGCTGGATGGACACCTTTTGAAGGTATGGATGCGGTCTTTCCGGAGTATACTCTGTCTAGAGGTGAGGTAATCTGGATGGAGGAGTCCATTAACGCTAAGCCAGGAAGGGGCAAGTTCCTTGAAGGCAGTGGAAAAAGATCAGAAGAAGACGAAGAAGACTACGAAGAGACCGGATCAGATTAAGGTTCCGGAACTCTCCTTCCTATTAATTTTTTCAATAAAAGTCGATTGAGTCAAGCTGCGAGCGCAGCAGTTCCTGGTGCTTCTTTTCAAGGAATTTGTAGACTGCGCCGTGAGTAGCTCCGTCGAGCAGCATCTTTATGGCTGTCCTTATTATGGTGTTCTGTTCGGGGTGGCCGAGTATGGATACGGTTTTTCCGTACACGGAAATCTTGACATTTATCAGGGTTTCCGCAAGCTCTCTGGTTCTCCCGTTTCTTCCTATAATCCTGCCTTTTATGCGCTGGAGCTCTTTAGGAGTGGAGGCAACATCGGAAAGGTCGATCACTTCGAGCATCAGCATTTCATCATCAAGGATTTCAAAGGCTTTTTCGGGACTGAAACCTCTTCCTATGGCTTTGAGGGCTTCAAGAATCCTGAATTCTTTTAATGGATCTTCCTCGCAGGTCACATCGACTTTTCCGCTTTCGCTGTCGATTTCCAGATGGCATGAGGTTTTTTCCTCTATGAACTTCTTTGTTTCTCCTTTCGGGCCGATGATTACTCCGATTCTATCTTTGGGGATTTTGACATACTGAGTCATGTTGTTTCCGCCTGTATTTTTGAAATCAGTTCTTCAGGTTTGTCCGTGATCCCGTAGCGGCCGAAGAACCTGAGTATATTTAGCACGTCTCTATAGAGAAACTCTCTGGCATTGGGATGTTCCAGTGTTACGGACTGCCCCATATCGATAAATATCGGGGTCTTATCTGCCGGATCAATAAGAATATTATATTCACTCAGGTCAGCATGAACAAGGTTTGCTTCTTTATAGAGGAGGCGCATGTATTCAACAATTCTGTCATATACATTTTTTGCCTCATTGTCCTCCAGAGGCGTATTCTTTAGCAGAGGATATGGTGTCTTTTCTTCCCCCATAAACTCCATGATAAGAATATTTTTCTCAGCAATAATCGGTTCAGGCACCCGTACTCCCGCGCTCTTTGCACGCTTCAGGTTCTGCAATTCCTTGCGCGTCCATGCAAAAATAATATCTCGTCTGTTATTTCGAATGTTCGTGAAGCGAGGGTCTTTCATAATATAGGCGTCCATTGCCTTGAATGTGCTGCTGGCCATTCTGTATATCTTTATTGCCAGTTCTTTTTCCTCGCCTTCAGCATAGAAGACATTTGCTTCCTTTCCAGTACTGATGGCTCCTCCCATTGATTTTATGATTCCTTTATTGGAAAGGGTATAAAGGATTTTAAGGGTGGGAACATCAAATACGTTCTCTTCCACTTTCAGCTGGTCAGAGTCTTTTTCTCTTGCCCGCGCTTTGTCTTTAGCGCTATCGATGCGCTTTATTTTTTTGTCCAGATCCCTGCTCATATTATCCTTTCAGGTATCCTTTCCTTTCAAGCCAGTCTACCTGCGGCCTTGTGTATTTCCATATTACGTCTGCCTTTTCGTTCTGGAATTCCCATGGAACGGCAATAACGACGTCTCCTTCTCTGATCCAGGTTTTCTTTTTCATCGAGCCTGGAATTCTTCCCATACGGACAACTCCGTCCATACAGCGGAGCCTGAGTCTGTTTGCACCAAGGAGACTTTCGACGGTTGCCAGGATCTCATTGTTTTCTCTGCGCGGGGTGCGTACTCTTGTTACTGTCTCTTCTGTGCTGGGGCCGGTTCTTGATGTAGGTTTCTTTAAGTCTGCCAGTGTGATACCTCGTTATATGTAATTTGTAATTATTATTTCATTTTTTATTTTTATGCCTTTAAATATCCTATATCTCTTTTTTTTGGGTTTTAAGGTTATTCGTCGTGCAGCATTCAACTTCTTGCTGTTATTTTAATGCTGCGCTTTTCTGCTATGTTTTAAGCATTTCTTATTATTATTTTTTTCGAAGTCGCATGTGGAGCGATAGGTATATATATTGGATGTGCCTTTGTATGTCTCACGCGCAAAACAAGCGTGCGCCGCTCTCGAATTACAATTCCAGAGCAGGAATTCAGGGATTGAAAAAGCAAGATATCATAATCTGTTATGTTTCTTTTTCTTTACAAAGTTCTCTGAATAATAAGCTTTATATACTATGATTGGTGTATATGTGCTTCCAGTCTCAGCATGAGTTTTTTTGTGCTGGTTGGTTTTCTCATAGTCTTATTGGTTGAAAATCCTTCTTTTCAATCGGGAACGTCGATACCTTTAAATACTATGAGTGCGTAACTATAACTTCCTGCATCATAAATGCAGAATTACTACTCATTAAAAATGGAGTCAGGAGTTATTTCCTGACTGACGAGGATTTGTCGGTTCGGTTAATTCTGGGTGATGGATGTTTCATATATCTATCGCGAAATGAACTAACTGAATTGATAGTTGTTAGTGCAAGTTTCT
>Ga0208825_1000926_pt1 | contig 24815 bp, 23 predicted proteins | sample AD_UKC113_MetaG_FD_184450 | JGI IMG/M metagenome (GOLD analysis project Ga0208825, IMG submission 184450) | Active sludge microbial communities of municipal wastewater-treating anaerobic digesters from Hong Kong - AD_UKC113_MetaG (SPAdes)... | ecosystem: Engineered > Bioreactor > Anaerobic >...
GCATCGGCGTGCTGATCACCGACCACAACGTGCGCGAGACGCTGGGCATCTGCGACCACGCCGTCATCATCAGCGAAGGCCGCGTGCTGGCCACCGGCACGCCGCAGGACATCGTGGCCAACCCCGATGTGCGGCGCGTGTACCTGGGCGAGCATTTCAGGTTATGAGGCCCCCACGCTCCCCTGCTTCGCATGGTGCGCTGGCCTTGCAGGCCGCGGCACGGCCAGAGTCCGTGCCTCTTCGGGCTGTCCAGGCTCGCGCAGGCGAGCCTGGAGCCGCAGCCCTCAGCCCCGAGGGGGCCCTCGCCGCCTTGGGACGGCCCGGCGGCGGCGAGATGACGCCCCCACGCTCCCGAGGGGGTGCTCGCCGTCTCGGGGCGGCTCGGCGACGGCCATGAAACCCGGCCTGTCGCTGCGCACCTCGCAGCACCTGGCGCTCACCCCGCAATTGCAGCAGTCGATTCGGCTGCTGCAACTGTCCACGCTGGAGCTAGAGGGCGAAGTCGAGCAGATGCTGGGCGACAACCCCTTTCTGGAGCGCGAGGACGAGGCCCACGACGCGGACGCCGCCCCATCCGCGCCCGACATGGAACGCTTTGCCGCCACCGAGGCATCAACCCCGGATGCTACCGAATCGGAAGCGCCCGGCGCCGATGGAGAAAGCGCCGAGGCCGTATTTGAAGCCGATACGCCGCAGGACTGGGACGGTGAAGCCGACAGCGAGCTCGCCCCCGACGACCGCGAGTGGAGCCCCGGCGAGTCCGCACAGGCCGGCACGGGAGAGGCCGAGCTGGACCCCGGCGAGCGCGGCGCCCCGCACGCGTCGCTCGTCGAGCACCTGCACCAGCAGGCGCTGGCCCTGCGCCTGGCGCCCGAGGACGCGGCCATCCTGCGCTTTCTGATCGAGTCGCTGAACGACGACGGCTACCTGGAAGACTCGCTGGCCCAGCTGGCCGCCACCCTGGTGGACGACGACGACGAGCTGGACGTGCTGGACACCCTGGTGCACCGCTTCAACCTGGCGCTCAGGCTGCTGCAATCCATGGACCCGCAGGGCGTGGGCGCGCGCAGCCTGTCCGAATGCCTGATCCTGCAACTCAAGTCCCTGCCCGCGGCGGGCGCGCCCGCGCACCCCGACCACCCGGCGATCCAGACCGCCCTGGCCCTGCTGGCCCAGCCCGACGCGCTGGACTGGCTGGCGCGGCGCGACGTGCGCCGCATGACGCAAGCGATCGGCCAGGGCGAAGCTGCCGTGCGCGCCGCACTGGCCCAGATCGCGCGGCTGGAGCCCAAGCCCGGACGGCGCTTTGCCGACGTCGAACGCAACATCATCGTGCCCGATGTCATCGTCTCGGTCGGTGGCGGGGCGCACCCGCGGCTGCACGTGCAGCTCAATCCCGACGTGCTGCCGCGCCTGCGCGTGCACGAGGCCTATGCCCAGGCGCTGCGCGGCGGCAAGGACGGCGCCGGCCACGCGGCGCTCGCCCAGCAGCTGCAGGAGGCGCGCTGGTTCATCCGCAACATCCAGCAGCGCTTTGACACCATCCTGCGCGTGGCGCGCGCCATCGTCGAGCGCCAGCGCAGCTTCTTCATCCACGGTGAGCTGGCCATGCGCCCACTGGTGCAGCGGGAGCTGGCCGAGGCCCTGGGCGTGCACGAATCCACCATTTCGCGCGTGACCACCGCCAAGTACATGGCCACGCCGCGCGGCACCTTCGAGCTGAAGTACTTCTTCGGCTCGGCCCTGGGCACCGAGGCCGGCGGCAACGCCAGCAGCACCGCCGTGCGCGCGCTCATCAAGCAGTTCGTCGCCGCCGAGGACGCGCGCCACCCGCTGTCCGACAGCCGCCTGGCCGAGATGCTGAAAGAGCAGGGCATCGACTGCGCGCGCCGCACCGTGGCCAAGTACCGCGAGGCGCTCAAGATCGCCCCCACTCCCCTGCGCAAGCAGCTCTAGCCCGACCATGGCCCGCATCGTCTTCGACCTCCCCGCGCAGTTCGGCTTTTCAACCGAGCTGCAGATCTACATCAGCCACGTCAACCAGGGCGGACATCTGGACAACGCCCAGTTGCTGAGCCTGGTGTCCGAGGCGCGGCTGCGCTTTTTTCAGTCGCTGGGCTGGCGCGAGGGCCACGTGGAGGGCGCCGCCATCGTGGTCGGCGACATGCTGGCACAGTACAAGTCCGAGGCCTTTCACGGCCAGACCCTGCGCGTGCAGATGCAGCCGACCGACTTCAACCGCTACGGCTTCGACCTGGTGTTCTGCATGACCGAAGTGAGCCAGGGCCGCGAGGTGGCGCGCGGCAAGACCGGCATCGTCTTCATCGACCCGGACACGCGCCGCGTCACCCCGATCCCCGCGGCCGTGCTGCACAAGCTGCAGCGCAGTGCCTTGCGCGAAAGCTAGCCCCGTGAATACGCTGACCCTGTTTTTGCCCTGCGCCGGCGGCGTGGAGGACTTCCTGGCCGACGAGGTGCACGGCCTCACCGGCCTGGCCGGACAAGACCTGCTCACCCTGCGCGGCGGCGTGCGCGTGCGCGGCGACTGGGCCACCGTGCTGCGCCTGAACTTGCACAGCCGCCTGGCGCAGCGCGTGCTGATCGAGCTGGCGCAGGCGCCGTACCAGGGCGAGCAGGACCTGTACGCGCTTGCGTCGAGCGTCGCGTGGGAAGACTGGTTCAGCGCGCGCCAGAGCTTTCGCGTGGACCTCACCGCGCAGGCCAGCCCGCTCAAGAGCCTGAAGTTCGCCACCCTGCGCATCAAGGACGCAGTGGCCGACCGCTTTCGCGCGCAGGCCGGCGGCGTGCGCCCCAGCATCGACACCCAGCGCCCCGACGTGCGCGTGCAGGCGCACCTGAGCGCGACCGACGCCACGCTGTACATCGACACCAGCGGCGAGCCGCTGTTCAAGCGCGGCTGGCGCCAGGACAAGGGCGAAGCGCCGCTGAAGGAAACCCTGGCCGCCGCCATGCTGGCCGCCTGCGGCTGGTGGCAGCCGGCTGCGCGCAGCGTGTCGCCGCTGCCGCTGTACGACCCCTGTTGCGGCTCGGGCACCATCGTCATCGAGGCGGCGCAGCTGGCGCTGGGCCTGCCCGCCGGCGGGCAGCGCCGCTTTGGCTTCGAGCGCCTGAAGGGCTTTGATGCCGGGCAATGGAACGCTATTAAAACAGAAGCTGTTCGCGCTTGTCCAGCCAGCGTCGGCGGCCAAAATGGCTCTGAACCACCGGCGCCCCGCGTGTTCGGCAGCGACGTGGCCCACCGCATGGTCGACTTTGCCCAGCGCAACGCCGCACGCGCCGGCGTGGCCGCGGCCGTGCAACTGCGCGGCGGCGACGCGCTGCAACGCCTGCCGCCGACCGATCAGCCCGGCGTGATGCTGCTGAACCCGCCCTATGGCGAACGCATCGCCGCCGCCGGCGTGGCCGGGCACAAGGCGCGCGGGCGCGAGGCCTTTCAGAGCGGCACGCTGGCGCACCAGCGCGCCGAAGGCCAGTCCGCGGGCGACGTGAATGCCGGTGACGAGTTCTTCCAGCGCCTGGCCGCGCACTGGAAAAGCCACTACGCCGGCTGGAGCGCCTGGCTGCTCACGCCCGACCTCAAGCTGCCCGGCCGCCTGCGCCTGAAGGAGACGCGCCGCGTGCCGCTGTGGAACGGGCCGATCGAGTGCCGGCTGTTCAAGTTCGAATTGACGGCGCGCGCGCCGCGTTCGACGAATCGTTGATTCGGTCGCATTGAACGCTCGCGCAGCACAGGCAGCGCGTTCCGGTCGGAGTGGCCTGCACGCATTGAGCGAATCCACGCTGGGCAGCGGATCAAGCAGCGATCATGGAATTTGCTGCGCCGCGTGCTTGACCCGCAAAATCTCGACCGTGCGGGCCTCATCGAGCACCCGATAGAAAACGATGTAGTTCCGATGCGCAACCAGTTCGCGCAGCGCAGCGGGCAGCCCAGGCCTGCCGGTGCGGCCCAGTTTCGGGTGCTGCGCCAGCGGCAGCACTTTGGCCCGCAGCTGCTGACCGAATGCTTCGGCTGCGACCGGCTTGTCCTGGGCGATGTAATCCACGATTTTTGCCAGGTCGGCTTCCGCCATCGGCCGCCATACGATGTTGTATGGTGTTTTTGGCTTCGCCATGGATCGGGCCGCCCGCCCGGTCATGCCCGCTTGGCTCGTGCCGCCTTGTGGCGTGCAATGCGGGCATCCATTCGAGCCATCACTTCATCGTGCGGAATGCTCGGCCGCGGGTCGTCGATCGCCTCCTGAACCTCGGCGGCCAACCACGCGTTGTACGCGGCGGCTTCATGCGCCTGGCGCAGCGCCGCGGCGCGCTTGTCGCTGGAGCGCTCCACCGACGCACGCTCGGAAGGCTCCCATCCGCTGGCGTCGAACTGGCCCATGGTGATGCCCACGTCGCGCAACACACTCAGGGCGGTTGCCGGATTGCCGAAGCGGCGTGGCTCGCTGCTGCGGGCCTTCGCCAGGACGGCGCCAGAGCCGCTGCGCGTGGCGATCTGAACAAGAAATGCGCCGCCCTGCCCTTTCAGGGTCACGCTGCATACGCCGCCGGCCTCACTGGCCGTTCGAAGTTGCTCAAGGGTCATGCTCTGCATGCTTCTCTCCGTGTGCCTGGATATAACGTAAACTGTGCATGAGTTATTGATTTTGCGCAAGCGCGACCGTTCAGGGAATGACTTTTGTCTGGAACACGCCAAACAGCCCGGCCCGGTCGCGACTCATCTTCGCGCCGTTCTGTACGGCTCCAGCAGCGTCGCCATGAAGGCCCGCGCCACCGGCGGCAGCGTGCGCCCGATGCGCGTGACGATGCCGATGGCGCGGCTGGCCTGCGGGCGCACCAGCGGCACGGTGGCCAGGCCCTTCATGCTCATCAGGCCCAGGGTCAGGCGCGGCAGCGCGGTGATGCCCAGGCCGGCAGCCACCAGCGCGCCGCAAGCGGTCACGCTGGGGTATTCCAAGGCCGGCCGCAGCACCATGCGCTTTTGCACCAACACGGCGTCGGTGATCGGCCGAATGCTGCTGGCCGGCGCACTGGCAAGGAAGGGCCGCTGCGCGAACACCGACCAGGGCACCGAGCCGCGTGCCGCCAGCGGGTCGTCGGCGCGGCACAGCAGCACCATCGGATCGTCCAGCAGGTGCTCGTAGCGCAAGCGCTGCTGCGCCGCCGGGCGCACGCTCAGGCCCAGGTCGGCGCGGCCCTCCTCGACGGACACCAGCAACTCCTCGGCGGGTGCCTCGATCAGCGTGAATTCGACGGCGGGGTGCGTGCGCCGCAGCGCCACCATCGCCGCGGGCACCAGGGCCGCGCCGACCGAGGGCAGCGCCGCTACCGTCACACGGCCGCTGCGGCCTTGCATGAACTCGCCCAGCTCGCCGAGCGCACTGTCGAAGTCGCGCAGGATGCGCTGTGCCACGGGCAGCAGCTCGCGCCCGACGGCGGTGATCTCGACATGCCGCGTGTCGCGGTCGAACAGCCGCGCGCCCAGCGTGCGCTCGGCCGTGCCAATGGCGCGACTGAGCGCCGGCTGCGAGATGCCGATCTGCGCCGCCGCCGCGCGAAAGCTGCCGCTGGCCGCCACCTGCACAAAGGCTTCGAGCTGCGGCAGGGAAAGGTCGATGCGCGAGGAGCTCATGGATTGATGCGTGCAAGGTATCACACATATAGAGCCGTGGGTATTCGCAAATCAGTGGATCCGGCCTAGACTGAATGCAGAAATCCATCTGGAGACAAATCCGTGGAACCCAAACCGACCGGCGTGTTGCGCGGCGTGCGCGTGCTCGAACTGGGTCAGGTGCTGGCCGGCCCCTTTGCCGGCGCCATCCTGGCCGACCTGGGCGCCGACGTGATCAAGGTCGAGCGCGTGCAAGGCGGCGACGACGCACGCCAGATGGGACCGGCGTTTCGTCACGGCGACGCGATCAACTTCCACATCTTCAACCGCGGCAAGCGGTCGGTAGCGCTCGATCTCAAGAGCCCGGTGGGCCTGGCGGCGTTCGAGCAACTGGCGGCCGAGGCCGACATCTTCATCCACAACATGCGCCCCGGCGTGCCCCAGAGCATGGGCATTGACGGCCCCCGCCTGTGCGCGCGCCACCCCCGTCTGATCTACTGCGAGATCTCGGCCTTCGGTCACGTCGGGCCGATGGCGATGCGGCCCGGTTATGAGCCGCTGATCCAGGCCTTCAGCGGCCTGTCCAGCACCAACGGCGGGCCCGACGACCCGCCCATGCGCTCGGGCGCCTCGATGTGCGACATGGGCAGCGGCATGTGGGCCGTGATCGGCGCGCTGGCCATGCTGCAGCAGCGCCAGAGCACCGGGCGCGGCGGCATCGTGAGCACCTCGCTTTTGGAAACCGCGCTGGCATGGAACGGCCAGAAGGCGGACGCCTACGTCAACGAAGGCAGGCTGCCCAAGCGCCACCGCTCGGGGCATCCGGGCTTCGTTCCCTACGAGGCCTTTGACACGCAAGACGCTCCGCTGCTCATTTGCTGCGGCAACGACCGCCTGTTCGGCAAGTTCGCCAACGAGCTGGGCCGCCCCGATTGGCTGACGGACGAGCGCTTTGTCACCAACCGCGCCCGGCTGGCCAACAAGGCGGCACTGGTCGCGCAGTTGGACCCGATCCTGCGCGCCAGGCCGCGCGCCGAATGGGTTGGCCGCTTCGAGGCGGCGGGCGTGCCCTGCGCGCCCATCAACACGGTGCCCGAGGCGCTGGCCGATCCGCAGGTGCAGGCGCTCGGCATGTTGGCGCCGGTGCCGGGCGAGGACTTTTCGCTCACCGCGCTGCCGCTCTCGTTCGACGGCACGCGGCCGCCGCTGCCAGGCCCGGCTCCGCGTTTGGGCGCCAGCAACGCCACGTACGGCTTTCCCGCTCCCGCCCCGACCCAACCCTCCAAGGAATCCAAATGACCTTTCTGCCCACCCGCACCCTGATGGCCCTCGGCACCGCGGCCGCCACGCTGCTTGCGCTGCCCGCCGCCGCGCAGGACTACCCCAGCAAGCCCATCACCATGGTCGTGCCATTCGGCCCGGGCAGCGGCACCGACCAGATGGCGCGCCTGTATGCCAAGGCGCTGGGCGACCAGGTGAAGGTGCCCATCGTGGTCGAGAACAAGGGCGGCGCCAACGGCTTCATCGCCGCGCAATACGTTGCCAAGGCCGCGCCCGACGGCTACACGCTGATGATGACCACCAACACCACGCACGCGGCCAACGAGCATCTGTTCAAGAAGATCCCTTACGACCCGGTCAAGGATTTCGCCCCCATCGGCCTGCTGGCCACGGGGCAGATGCTGTTGCTGGTCAAACCCGACTCGCCCTACAAGAGCGTGGCCGACCTGCTGGCCGCCGCCAGGAAGACGCCGGGCAAGCTCGACTTCGGCAGCGGCTCCTCGTCCAGCCAGGTCGCCGGCTTTGCGCTGCAGCAAATGGCCCACCTGGACATGCTCAACGTGCCCTACAAGAGCAACCCGCAGGCCATCACCGACCTGATCGGTGGGCGCTTCACGTTCATGTTCTCCGACACGCCCACGGCCCTGCCGCAGGTGCAGGGCGGCAAGCTGCGCGCGCTGGCGACCAGCGGCTCCCACCGCGTGGCGGCCCTGCCCGACCTGCCCACGGTGGCCGAGGCCGGCGTCAAGGGCTACGACGTGAGCTACTGGTTTGCGGCCTACGCGCCGGCCGGCACGCCCCCCGCCATCGTGGCCAAGCTCAACCAGATGTTCAACAAGGCCTCCGCCACCGACGAGGTCAAGGCGTACATGAAGCAGACCAGCGGCACGCTCACATCCAGCACGCCCGAGGGCCTGGCCAAGTTCCAGGCCACCGAGTCGAAGAAGTGGGGCGAGGTCATCCGCGCCGCGGGCATCGAGCAGCAATGATTGCGCCGAATGCGGAGCGAATGAATTCTTCTCGGACGACTCGATATACCGACCTGGAGACGCCCATGCCCGAAGGCAACTCGTTCGAATGCACCGCTGCGAGTGGTGGCCCCACGCAGGCCATGATCGTGCCTGCCCGCGTCTGAAAACCACACCAAGGAGCCCCGGCGAGCATGACCGATCGCACCACAAGCCCAACATCGACCGGCCCCCTGCACGGCGTGCGCGTGCTCGACCTGACCACCGTGTTCATGGGCCCCTCGTGCACCCAGTTGCTGGGCGACCTGGGTGCCGACGTGATCAAGGTCGAGGCGCCCGGCGGCGACTCCACGCGCAGCATCGGCCCCCACGGCGACGTGGGCCTGGGGCCGCTGTTCATGGGCCTGAACCGCAACAAGCGCAGCATCGTGCTCGACCTGAAGAAGCCCGAAGGCCTGGCGGCGCTGCTGCGCCTGGCCAAGGACGCCGACGTGCTGGCCACCAACGTGCGCCCGGCCGGCATGCGGCGCCTGGGCCTGGGCTACGAGCAACTGGCCGAGGTGAACCCGCGCCTGATCTACGCCGCCATGGTGGGCTTCTCGCAGCGCGGGCCGTACGCACCGAAGGCGGCTTACGACGACATGATTCAGGCCGCCACGGGCCTGGCGGCGGCCGTGGGCGAAGCTTCCGGCGGCGAACCGCGCTATCTGCCCATCACCATTGCGGACCGCTCGGTGGGCCTGTATGCCTTTGGCGTCATCAGCGCGGCGTTGTATGCGCGTGAGCGCACCGGCGTGGGCCAGAGCATCGAGATTCCGATGTTCGAGACCATGATCCCCTACATCCTCGGTGATCACCTGTACGGCCACACCTTCGATCCGCCCAAGGCGGGCTTCAGCTACCCGCGCCTGATGTCGCCCAACCGCCGGCCCTACAAGACCAAGGACGGCTATGTGTGCTGTCTGATCTACACCGACCGGCATTGGGACGTCTTTCTGAACGCCGTGGGCAAGGGCGAACTGCTCAAGACCGACCCGCGCTTTGCCAACATCCGCACCCGCACGCAGGCCATCGACGCGCTGTACCAAATGGTGGCCGACGAACTGGCGCACCGCACCACGGCCGAGTGGCGCGCGCTGCTGCCTGAGTCCGACATCCCGATCTTCCCGATGCACACGTTCGACAGCCTGCTGCACGACGAGCACCTGGCCGCGACGGGCTTTTTCGAGCACACCGAGCACCCGGTGGTCGGCAAGATCCTGGAGACCGCCGTGCCCAGCGAATGGTCGGGCACGCCCCCAACGCAGCGCACGCCCGTGCCCATGCTGGGCCAGCACACGGCCGAGGTGCTGCGCGAAGCGGGCATGGGCCAGGCCGAGATCGACGTGGTGCTGGCGCAAGGCGCCAAGCGCTCGAACGCCAAACCCGCACCCCATCCCAAGGAGCCCTTCGCATGAGCACCGAACCCTCGGCCAACGCGCCCGATCTGCTGAGCCGCCAGGACGGCGGCGTGCTGCACCTGACCATCAACCGCGAGGCGCGCCGCAACGCCATGAGCCCGGCCGTGGTGGCCGGCCTGACCGAAGCGCTCAGCGCCGCCAACGACGACCGCAGCCTGCGCGCCATCGTGCTCACTGGCGCGGGCGAGAAGGCCTTTTGCGCCGGCGCCGACCTGGCTACCGGCCAGTCCTTCAAGTTCGACTATTCCGAGCCCTCGCAGAGCATCGCCAACCTGTTTCGCGTCAGTCGGCGCCTGAACGTGCCGCTGATCGCACGCGTCAACGGCGCCTGCATGGCCGGCGGCATGGGGCTGATGGCCATGTGCGACATGGTCGTGGCCGCGCCGCACGCCATCTTCGGGCTGCCCGAGGTCAAGGTGGGTCTGTTCCCGGCGCAGGTGCTCTCCGTGCTGCAGCATCTGATCGGCGCGCGGGCTCTCGCCGAGCTGTGCATCACCGGCGAGCCGATCAGCGCGCAGCAGGCGCTGCAGATCGGCCTCATCAACCGGGTGAGCGAGGACCTGGACGCGGGCGTGCAGGCGCTGCTCGATCGCTTTCTCGACAAGTCCCCCGCCGCGATCCGCCGCGGGCTGTATCTGATGAAGCGCACGGGCGCGATGTCGTTCGAGGAATCCATGGCTTTCACCGAAAGCCAGATCGCGCTGTTCGCGCTGACCGACGACGCGGCCGAGGGGCAGGCCGCCTTCCGTGAAAAGCGCAAGCCGAAATGGAGTGGAACATGAGCCAAGAAAAGATCGTTCGCATCGGCGGCGCCTCGGGCTTCTGGGGCGACTCCAGCGTGGGTGCGCCGCAACTCGTGCAAAGCGGCCAGATCGACTACCTGGTGTTCGACTACCTGGCCGAGCTGACCATGTCCATCCTGGCCGCCGCGCGCATGAAAAAGCCCGAGCTGGGCTACGCCACCGATTTCGTGACGGTGGCGATGAAAAGCGTGCTGAAAGACGTGGTGGCCAAGGGCATCCGCGTGATCAGCAACGCCGGCGGCGTCAATCCCGAAGGCTGCGCCGCCGCGCTGCGCGCGCTGGCCCAGGAGCAGGGCGTCGAGGTCAAGATCGCCGTCGTCACGGGCGATGACGTGATGCCTCTATTGCCCGATCTGCGCAACGCCCAGCCGCCCGTGGCCGAGCTGCAAAGCGGCAAGCCCCTGCCCGCCAAGGTGGTCACCGCCAACGCCTATCTGGGCGCAGCACCGATCAAGGCCGCGCTCGATGCCGGCGCGCAAGTCGTCATCACCGGCCGCTGCGTCGATTCGGCCGTGACGCTGGGCGCGCTGATGCACGAGTTCGGCTGGACGCCGCAGCAATACGACCAACTGGCCGGCGCGTGCCTGGCCGGTCACATCATCGAATGCGGCTGCCAGGGCACGGGCGGGCTGCATACGGATTGGCAGGACGTGCCGGACTGGGCGCACATCGGCTACCCCATCGTCGAGTGCAGGTCGGACGGCAGCTTCGACGTTACCAAGCCCAAGGGCACCGGCGGGCTGATCGCGCCGCAATGCGTGGCCGAGCAATTGCTCTACGAAATCCACGACCCGGCGCACTACCTGCTGCCCGACGTGGTGTGCGACTTCACGCAGGTGCGCATGGTGCAGGCCGGCGCGCATCGTGTGCACGTGAGCGGCGCACGCGGCCGGGCGCCGACGGCCAGCTACAAGGTAAGCAGCACCTACCTGGACGGCTTCAAGACCTCGGCGCAGCTGACCATCGTCGGCTTCGACGCCGCCGCCAAGGCGCAGCGCACCGGCGAGGCCATCCTGGAACGCGTGGGCGAGCTGCTGGCCGCGCAGGGCCTGGCGCCCTTCAGCGCCACGAACATCGAAGTGCTGGGCGCGGAGTCCTGCTACGGCCCGCTGGCTGCGCCCGCCGCACAGCAAACGCGCGAAGCCATCCTGCGCCTGACCGCACGCCACCCCGACAAGGCCGCGCTGGAGCTGCTGGCGCGCGAGATCGCCCCCGCCGGCACCTCGTTTGCGCCTGGTACCACCGGCTCGGGCGGCGGGCGTGCCGGCGTCTCGCCCCTGATTCGGCAATACGCCTTCCTGCTGGACAAGGCACGCGTGACGCCGGCAGTCACGCTGGATGGCGCCCCGGTTTCACTCCCTCTCCCGCCTGCGGGAGAGGGCCGGGGTGAGGGCCAGCCGCCTTCCTCAAGCCCCGAAGGTCATGAATCAAATCCGGCCTCAGCCCGCACTGGACAAGCGCAAGCAGCTATCCATTCGATAGAAACCGATACCGACACCGTCGAAGTCCCCCTGATCCGCCTGGCCTGGGCGCGCTCGGGCGACAAGGGCGACATCTCCAACATCGGCGTGATCGCACGCAAGCCCGAGTGGCTGCCGCTGCTGCGCACGCAACTGACCGAGGCGCGCGTGGCCGAGCATCTGGCGCACCTCGTCAAGGGTCGCGTCACGCGCTTTGAAGTGCCCGGCATTCACGCCTTCAACTTCGTGTGCGAGCAGGCGCTGGGCGGCGGCGGCATGGCCTCGCTGCGCAACGATCCGCTGGGCAAGGGCATGGGGCAAATCCTGCTGGCGCTGCCGGTACGCGCGCCCAAGTCCTGGCTGTCCTGATCTTCTTGTCGGAGACTTCGCATGACCGAACCTCGCCGCTTGCGGATCGACCGCCGCACCACGCTGTTCGCCCTGGCCAGCACCCTCGCCGCGCCCGCGGCCTGGGCCCAGTCGGCCAGCCATCGCCCCATCCGCATCATCGTCGGCTTTGGCCCCGGCAGCGCCAACGACCTGATCGCCCGCGAGCTGGCGCGCGACATGGCCGAACTGCTGGGCCAGCCGGTGATCGTCGAGAACCGCCCCGGCGCCGGCGGCTCGCTGGGCACCGAGGCGGTGGCCAAGGCCGCGCCCGACGGCCTGACCCTGGGCCTGGGCACCAGCTCGCAAATGGTGATGAACGTGGCGCTGTACCGCCACCTGCCTTTTGACGTCGAGACCGACCTGCGCCAGATCGGCCTGATCGGTCGCACGCCCCTGGTGCTGGCGGGCAAGGCCAGCGGCCCCAAGACGCTGAAGGAGCTGATCGCTGCCGCCCGCGCCAACCCGGGCCAGCTCACCTACGGCTCGGCGGGCGCCGGCTCCATCAGCCACATCGTGGGCGAGGCTTTTGCGCGCGCCGCCGACATCCGGCTGAACCACATCCCCTACAAGGGCAACGGCCCGGCCATGGCCGACCTGGCCGGCGGCCACGTGGACATGGTGTTTGACGGCATCATCACCTCGCAGCCCATGGCCCAGCAAGGCCGCGTGCGCCTGCTGGCCTTTGGCGACCAGCGGCGCAGCCCCGTCATCCCCAACGTGCCCACCTTTGCCGAGCAAGGCCTGCGCGAGTACGACGCCTATTCGTGGAACTGCCTGTTCGCCCCCGCCAAGGTGCCCGACGCCGACATCGCGCGGCTCAACCAGGCCCTCAACGCCGCCCTGGCCTTGCCGGAAATGAAGGATCGCCTGGCACGCGGCGGCTCGGACAACCTGGGCCCCTCCACCCCCGCCCAGGCCGACGCCTTTGGCCGCAGCGAGCGCGAGCGCTGGGTGCCCTTCGTGCGCAGCTTGAAGCTGGGCGTGGGTTGATCTTGCACCGTCCCATCGGCCCGGCCGGCGCGGTAGTGATCGACACCAACCGCGTGCTCGACCTGTGGCTGTTCGACGACCCGCAGGTGGCGGCGCTCAGGCGGGCGGTGCAGGACGGCGCGGTGCGCTGGCTTGCCACGGCAGCAATGCGCGTCGAGCTGGCGCGTGTACTGCACTACCCGCTGATCGCCGCCCAGTTGCAGCGCCGCCAGCGCGATGCGGCGCAGGTGCTGGCCGCCTTTGACCACTGGGCCGAGCCCACGCCTCCCGCGCCGCCCAGTGCCGTGCGCTGCGCCGATGCCGACGACCAGATGTTCATCGACCTGGCCATGGCCTGGCGCGCGCACCTGTTCAGCAAGGACCGCGAGGTGCTGACCCTGGGCCGGCGGCTGGCGCCGCTGGGCGTGGCGGTGCATGCGGGCGACTGGGTCGGCAGCGCCCGAGAATAGGGTTTCCAGACGTCACCCGCGCCGAACGCGACCGCAATCCGGGTTTACCATTGCGCCCCATGCAAGACGCACTCGAAACCATGGCCGACAAGCTGCGCAAGGCGGCCGAGCAAAGGCGCCCGCTGCGCGTCCGGGGGGGCGGCACCAAGGACTTTTATGGTCAGCTTTTGCATGGCGAATTGCTGGATACCCGCCCGCTGGCGGGCATCGAGGCCTACGAGCCCAGCGAACTGGTGGTGACCGTGGGCGCCGGCACGCGGCTGCTCGATCTGCAGGCGCGGCTGGCCGAGCATGGCCAATACCTGCCGTTCGAGCCGCCGCAGTTCGGCAGCTCCAGCACCGTGGGCGGCATGGTGGCCGCCGGCCTGGCCGGCCCGGCGCGCGCCAGCGTGGGCGGCGTGCGCGAGCATGTGCTGGGGGTGCAGGTTCTCAACGGCAAGGGCGAGTTGCTGAAGTTTGGCGGCCAGGTGATGAAAAACGTGGCCGGCTACGACGTCAGCCGCCTGATGGCCGGCTCGCTGGGCACGCTGGGCGTGATCGTGCAAGTCAGCCTGAAGGTGTTGCCCTTGCCGCCGGCCGAATGCACGCTGCTGTTCGAGCTGTCGGAGACCAGCGCGCGCCAGCAGCTCAACCGCTGGTGCAGCCAGCCGCTGCCGATCAACGCCAGCTGCTGGTCGGGCGGCCAGCTGGCGGTGCGCTTGCGCGGCGCGCGTGCGGCCATCGAGTCGGCCCAGCGCGGCATGGGCGGCAGCGCGCTGGAGCCCGAGCGCGCCACGCGCCAGTGGGCCGCCGTGCGCGACCAGTCGCTGTCCTCCTTTCGCCTGGCGCCGGGCGAGGCCCTGTGGCGCGTCAGCGTGCCCGACACCGCCACGCCGCTCAACCTGGGGCCCACGCTGATCGAATGGCATGGCGCGCTGCGCTGGCTGCGCCTGCCGCCACAGGCCGCGCCGCAGGTGCGTGCCGCCGCCGCGCGCGCGGGCGGGCACGCCACGCTGTTTCGCGGCGGCGACGAACGGGTGCCGGTGTTCACGCCCTTGCCCCCGGCGCTGGCGCGGATTCATGCACAACTCAAGCAGGCTTTTGATCCGGCCGGCATCCTCAACCCTGGCCGCATGAGCCCGGATTTTTGAGCGGCGGCTGTCGTTGGCTCACGCCCGCTGATCACGCAAGAAAAACACGCCCCTCTGATGCAAACCCATCTCGCGCCCGAATTCCAGAACACCCCCGAAGGCCAGGAGGCCGAGGCCATTTTGCGCAAGTGCGTGCACTGCGGCTTTTGCCTGGCCACCTGCCCCACCTACCAGCTGCTGGGTGACGAGCTGGACAGCCCGCGCGGGCGCATCTACCAGATCAAGCAGGTGCTCGAGGGCCACGCGCCGACGCGCGAGACCCAGTTGCACCTGGACCGCTGCCTGACCTGCCTGAACTGCGAGAGCACCTGCCCCAGCGGTGTCGAATACGGCCACCTGGTGGACATCGGCCGCCAGGTGGTCGAGCGCAAGGTCGAACGCCCGGCCGCCGACGCACGCCAACGCGCGCTGCTGCGCACCGGCCTGTCCTCACCGCTGTTCGGCCCCGCCATGCGCCTGGGCCAGGCGGTGCGTGGGCTGCTGCCCGAGTCGATCAAGGCCAAGGTGCCCGAGCGGCGCGACACCGGCGCCTGGCCGCGCCGCCGGCACGTGCGCAAGGTGCTGCTGCTGGAAGGCTGCGTGCAACCATCCATGGCGCCCAACATCAACGCCGCCACCGCGCGCGTGCTGGACGCCGCCGGCATCGAATGCGTGCGCCCGCGCGGGCAGGGCTGCTGCGGCGCCGTCAAGTTCCACCTGGCCGACGACGCCGGCGGCCGGGCGCAGATGCGCGCCAACATCGACGCCTGGTGGCCGCACATCGAGCGCGGCGCGGTCGAGGCCATCGTCATCAACGCCTCGGGCTGCGGCGTGCTGGTGAAGGACTACGGCCACCTGCTGCAGGGCGACGCCCGCTACGCCGCCAAGGCGCAGCGCGTGTCCGAGCTGACGCTGGACGTGAGCGAGCTGCTGCCCGAGCTGGTGGCGGCGCTGCAAGAGCGCGTGCGCCCGCGCACCGACGTGCTGGCCTGGCACGCGCCCTGCACGCTGCAGCATGGCCAGCGGCTGCGCGGCGGGGTGGAGGCCAACCTGGCGCAACTGGGCTTCACGCTGCGCCCGGCCGCGCAGGAGGCGCACCTGTGCTGCGGCTCGGCCGGTACCTACTCGGTGCTGCAACCCGAGCTGTCGAAGAGGCTGCGCGAGCGCAAGCTGGGCCACCTGCAGGGCGAGACGGCAGCCGAGCGCCCGGCCGCCATCCTGTCGGCCAACATCGGCTGCATCACGCACCTGCAGGCCGGCACCGACGTGCCGGTGCGGCACTGGATCGAGGTGTTGGACGAGGCTCTATCAAAACCATAGCTGCTCGCGATTGGCCATCAAGCGTCCAGAGGTTGAGAGTTTTTTTGGACGTAGCCCAGGAGCGCATCAAAAGGCGGCCTATCAAGAGGCAAGGCGCAGACGTAGCTCGGGCTACGGCGAGCATTTGCTTGCGACGAGTGGGCGTGTTTTGGCGTGATCAGCGGGCATGGGCAAAAGGCTCTCAAGCTCTCAGGGCCGCTTCGATATCCGGCCCGATGGATGCCGGCGTGACCTGCGGCGCGTAGCGACGAATCACCTGGTCGTCGCGGCCAATCAAAAACTTGGTGAAGTTCCACTTGATGCTGGAGCCCAGCAGGCCCGGCGCCTCGGCCTTGAGCCAGGCAAACAGCGGGTGCGTGTGCAGGCCGTTGACCTCGGTCTTGGCCATGACCGGAAAGCTCACGCCGTAGTTGCGCTGGCAAAACGCGCCGATCTCCTCGGCGCTGCCGCGCTCCTGCATGCCGAACTGGTTGCACGGAAAAGCCAGCACCACCAAGCCTTGCGGGCCATAGCGCTCGTGCAACTCTTGCAGCCCGCCCAGTTGCGGCGTAAAGCCGCAGGCGCTGGCGGTGTTGACGACGAGGCGCACCTTGCCGCGATAGCGCTTCCAGGGCACGGACTTGCCCTCCAGCGTTTGCAATTTCAGGTCAACGGGTTCGGCCACAGCCATGGTGCGCTCCAATCAAAAATCCGGTGCCATCTTGCGGCGCGCGGCCAAGCAAGTCAAACGCATGTCAGTTTTGCACGGCGCTGCGCGTCACCCGCAAGGCATGAAACCCAAAGAGGCCAATGGCCGCGGAGCAGGCCCAGCCAGCAATCGCCGTGGCCGGGGTTTCCCCGGCCAGGGGCGTGCCTTGCAGGCCGCGCCGGGCCAGTGGCCCGGCTCCTCGCCAGCCAACAAAAGGTCCACTGGACTTTTTGTGCGCGGGCTCGGCCCTCTTCAGGGGGTGGGCGAAACATCGCGCAGCGAGTGGAGACTGGGGTGTTTCATCTCAGCGCCGCACGGCCAGCAGCGCCGTCAGCATGATGAGCGCGCCACCCACCCACACCAGGGGCGTGGGGTGCGCCGCGCCCAGCACAAACGATGACGCGGTGGCGATCACCACCTCCGAGAGCATGATCAGCGCCGTCACCTGCGCCGGCAGGCGCGCCGCGCCGTATTGCAGCGCCAGGTTGCCGCCCAGAAAGCCGACGGTCAGCACCAGCACCCAGGGCAACGCGCTCCAGGGCACGCCCGGCCACGGCCCGGCGGCGCCCGCCAGCGCCAGCACGGTGGCCATGCCCAGGCCACCGCAAAACATGGCCAGTGCGCGCCCGTCCTCCGGCGTGTCGCGCCAGCGGCGCACCAGCGCGTTGGTCAGCGCAAAGCAAAAACCGCCCGCCAGCGCCAGCCAGTCGGCCCCGCTTTGCGGCAGCGGCCAGGCCAAACCGGGCCGCCACAGCACCAGCACCACCCCCGCCAGCGCCAGCGCCAGACGCAGCGCTGCGGCGCGCGTGGGCCGCTCGCCCAACAGCAGCCAGGCCAGGCCGATGGACCACACCGGCATCATGTAGAACAGCAGCGTCACGCGCACCACGTCACCCGCCGTGACGGCCCAGTTGAAGCACACGTTGGTCAGGCCCGCGGCCGCCGCCAGGCCCCACAGGCGCGGGTGCGTGGCCAGCGCGCGCGCGCCCTGCGGGCGCCACAGCAGCAGCGCCGCCAACGCCAGCACATAGACCCCGGCCGTGCCCCACACCGGGTGCAGCCCGCGTGCCTGCAGCGCCTTGAAGGGCAACCAAGCCAGGCCCCACACGGTGGCGTTGAAGAGCAGAGCCAGCGCTGGCCCGATGGCAACCGAACGCGTGTCTTGGAAAGCAGGGGTAGTCACACCGAGTCAGGGCGTATCCGAGGCACAGGCGCCGCTTGAATCCGAGAGGGCCGGATGGCCTCGGAGCAGACCAAGCCAGCGATCGCCGCGGAAGGGCTTGGCCCGCCCGCTGGCGATGTCCCCTCGCAGGGGGAGGAGAAACAACGCGAAGCGTGTGGAGCCTGGGGATGATTCATTTCAGTTATCCATGGCGCTGCGCGCCACCCGCAGAGCATGAAACCCAAAGAACCCAATGGCCGCGAAGCAGGCCATCCAAGGGCACCCGTGGCCGGGGTCTCCCCGGTCACTGGCGAGCCTTGCAGGCCGCGTCGGGCCAGTGGCCCGGCTCCTCGCCAGCCAACAAAAGGTCCACTGGACCTTTTGTGCGCGGGCTCGGCCCCCTGCAAGGGGGTGGGCGCAACATCGCGCAGCGAGTGGAGACTGGGGGTTAGCCACTTTTCAGCGATGCAAACGATCGCTGCGCGCCAGTTCGAGCAGTCGGTCCAGCTCGGCCGTATGGTGGCGCTGGTTGTGACGGTGCCAGCGGCAAATCAGCGCCATCATGACCACCACCACGGCGCCGAACAGCGTGATGGCGCCAAAGGCCGGCAGGCCCGCGCCGGTGGCGGCGCTGTAGAAGGCGCCCAGGCCCAGAATGGCCGCCTGCTCGTTGAAATTCTGCACCGCGATCGAGCGCCCCGCGCCCATCAGGTTGTGGCCGCGGTGTTGCAGCAGCGCGTTCATCGGCACCACGATGTAGCCACCCAGCGCACCCAGCAGGACAAGGAACGGCACGGCGACCCCCAGGTGCCGCACCAGCACCATGGCCGCCACCAGCACCCCCATCAGCACGCCCAGCGGCAAGACCCTGAGCGCACCGTCCAACCGCACCCGCACCGATGCCGCCACCGCGCCGACGGCCGTGCCCAGCGCCACCACGCCCACCAAGCCCGCCGCCTGGGTGGTGCCATAGCCCAGCGCCACGGCGGCCCAGGCCAGCACGATGTAGCGCATGTTGCCCGACACGCCCCAGAACAGGGTGGTGGTGGCCAGCGCGATCTGGCCCAGGCGGTCGCGCCACAGGCGGCGGTTGCAACGCCAGAAGTCGGGCAGCAGCAGCCACATGGCGCGCCGGGGCAGGCGGCGCATCTTCACGCCGGTCTTCGGAATCAGCAGGTTGATGGCGGCGGCCACGACGTAGATGAACACGATGCTGGCAATGGCCGCCTCGGGCGGCGTGTCGACGGGCGTGTCGATCAGCGGAAAGTCAAAGCCCAGCAGCCAGTTCGCCACCCGGGGCGAGACCAGCTGCCCGCCCAGCACCACGCCCAGGATGATGGAGGCAATGGTCAGCCCTTCGATCCAGCCGTTGGCCTTGACCAGTTGCGAGGGCGGCAGCAGCTCGGTCAGGATGCCGTACTTGGCCGGCGAGTACGCCGCCGCGCCCAGGCCGACAATGGCGTAGGCCAGCAGCGGGTGGCCACCAAACAGCATCAACGCGCAGCCCACGATCTTGATGGCGTTGCTGATGAACATGACCCAGCCCTTGGGGCGCGAGTCGGCAAACGCGCCCACCCAGGGCGCGAGCACCACGTAGAACAGCGCGAACATGGGCACCAGCGCCGCCTGCTGCCAGCCGGTGGCGCCGCCGGCGCGCAGCAACTCGACCGCCGCGACGAACAGCGCGTTGTCGGCCAGCGAGCTGAAGAACTGCGCGGCCATGATGGTGTAGAAGCCGCGCTTCATCGAGGCAGGGACGAAAGCCGAAGGGTGGGGCGGGACAACAATCAGTAACCTGAAAACGTGGCGCGTTATAGCACGCAGGTGCGACCCGAGCGGGTCGGGGAAACACGCGTTGCGCGGTGCCAAAATCGGCAGCCACGCTCCATTGTCCTCCCCTCGCCATGCCCCGCCCCATCCAGGCCACCATCCACACCGCCGCGCTGCGCCACAACCTGGCGCGCCTGCGCGCCGCCGCCCCGGGTGCGCGCCTGTGGGCCATCGTCAAGGCCAACGCTTATGGCCACGGCATCGAGCGCGCGTACGAGGGCCTGCGGGGCGCCGATGGTTTTGCCCTGATCGACCTGGCCGAGGCCGAGCGCGTGCGCGCGCTGGGCTGGCGCGGACCGATCCTGCTGCTGGAAGGCGTGTTCGAGCCGCGCGACCTGGAAACCTGCTCGCGCCTGAACCTGTGGCACACGGTGCATTGCGACGCGCAAATCGACTGGCTGGCCATGCACAAGACGCACGCGCCGCACCGGGTTTTCCTCAAGCTCAACTCGGGCATGAACCGCCTGGGTTTTGCGCCCGGGCGCTATCGCACCGCCCATGCGCGCCTGTCGGCGCTGCCGCAGGTCGATGAGATCGCGCTGATGACCCACTTTGCCGACGCCGACGACGCCCGGGACATCACCGCGCAGTGGGCCGTGTTCGAGCGCGTCACCGCCGGCCTGCCCGGCGAGCGCAGCGTGTGCAACAGCGCCGCCACCCTGCGCCACGGGCACGAGGGGGCCGTGCGCGCCGACTGGGTGCGCCCCGGCATCGCGGCCTACGGCGGCTCGCCCGACCACCCCGTGCACACGGCCGAGCACTGGGGCCTGCAACCGGCCATGAGCCTGAACGCCGGCCTGCTTGCCGTGCAGCAGCTCCAGGCCGGCGACACCGTCGGCTACGGCTCCACCTTCACCGCGCCCGCGCCCATGCGCATCGGCGTGGTCGCCTGCGGCTACGCCGACGGCTACCCGCGCCTGGCGCCCACCGGCACGCCGGTGCTGGTCGATGGCGTGCGCACCCGCACCCTGGGACGCGTGAGCATGGACATGCTGGCGATCGACCTGGAGCCCGTGCCGCAGGCCGCGCCAGGCAGCCAGGTCACGCTGTGGGGCCGCGCCCGCGGCGGCACCGTGCTGCCCATCGACGAGGTGGCGCAGGCGGCCGGCACCATCGGCTACGAGCTGATGTGCGCGCTGGCGCCGCGGGTGCCGGTGGGGGTGGACCCGGCGTGATGGTTCATCCGCGACCCCAGTATCCGGTCATCGAAACAGCCGCCATCGACCGCGACTGGCCTGCCGCGCACCCACTCCGGGCCTCGGCGCCTGCGTTTGATCAGCGGCGCAGCCATCGAGGGTGACCGTGGTTCACGGCGGCTCGGTCAGCTTGATGTCGCCGAAATACGCGAGACTCGAATCGCCGGTGTTGTCCGAATCCGCCGACACGATCAGCTCCGAGATCGGCGGCAGTTCGCCACCGGACTCCTGGCCGAACAGGCGCAGATAGTCGGCGGCGACATCGCGGCGTTCGGTCTGCCACTGGCCGAGTGGGTCGCCGCGGCTGCGCAGCACGATCTGACGAATCCGCTTCGTGAACACGTTGACCATCTCTGTGCCCTTCGGCAGCTTGTCGTCCCACAGATAGCACAGCGTCTCGGTGGGCACGTCGGTGCCGAGCGCCATCCGCGCCAGGCTCAGCTTGGTGCGCTCACCGAACGACAGCTTGTCCGATGGCAGCGCGAACGACAGGCACAACTTGGCCGACGAGTCTTCGCCGGACTTCACAGTGATGTCAGCCTTCTCGTTGAGCTTGTCGACCCGCCACTGCCATTCGAGGCGCGTGCCACGCACCAGCGGCGCGTCCAGCACATGGGCGAGGTTGCCGTAGGCGTGCTCGGAGGCGACCTTCAGCACCGACTTGCCCTCGAGGTCGACGATCGAGTACGAGGTCTTGTCGGGCTTGTTCGGCAGCGTCACGAACTGCCAACCGGCGGGCGCAGGCCCCGGCCTGGCCGACGAGAACGGCGCCGGCCCGACGGTCGCGTCGCCGGCGCGTGCGTTTGCCACGACGCCCAGCGCAGCCGCCAGGCCCACAAGCATCAGGCGCGCCCCGATCGGCCCCACGCCGGATCCCACCAGCCTCGCCCCTCTCACTGAATTCGCAGGACTTGTGCGGAACAGCCAATCCAGCGTCATGCGTCCTCCATTGACCCAACGATTCGCCAAGCGGCGCCCGGCAGCGCAATTGAATGGCCATCATACGGTCAAGCCTCCGAGCCGATGCCGCGCTTGATCGGCAGCAAACCGCCGACCACCGCCTGGAGCCGTCGACCTTGGTCGCGTTCGGTCTCGTCCGCGCAGCGACGCACGAACCCGGGCAGCGGAAATGTTCATCTGATCTCGATATTCCGAACCCCGATATTCCACGATATTCCATCGCCGTCAACGCATGAAAATTCTTGCGATCGAATCAGCGCGCTGCTAGATTTCACCTCCGGTCGAGCCCGGCCACCCGCAGTGCCGGGCAGGAGGCAAAGCCATGCAGCTCGATGTCAATGGACACGCGGTCACACGGGTCAATGCCAGTGCCATCCGGCGCGCGCTCGGCGACCGACCCGCGTCGAGCGACTGGTCGGTAACGCTGGAGCAACCCGGCGGCGACTTCCTGCAGGCCTTCGCGCGCTCGGGCGAACATTTCAGCCTTACCGCCCGCGTCGGGCAGCAGTTCTACGATGGCCTGGAGCCGCTGCGCGCCGACGACGCCGAGGCCGTGCTGACCGCCTACCTGCAGGAAGACGAGCGCTGGCGCGACGCCATCGCTTGGCGCGCGCCAACTTCCGGTGCCGGCAACGTGGGCGATCTGACCACGGCGGCGCTGGAACAGTGGCGGCTGGACCGGCAGGGGAAGGCACTTTCACTGGCACCGGGCGAAATCTCGCCGATGGCCCTGCTGGCGGTGATGGGCGTGCTGTTGGCGGTGGGCTACGCCCTGTTTCACCTGGATGGACTGACGCGTTCGCTGCGCTTTTTGCCTTGGCCCTTTGATACCGATTTCGGGCGCGTCGTCGCGATCGTGACCGCGGCGCTCGAATTGCTGTTCCTGCTGGGCTACTTGGGCAAGAGACGGGCCTTGCAGCGGGCGGCGGCGTGGCGCGCGGTGCCCGGCCGGATCGTGCACTCCGAGTTGGGAGCCTCGGCCTCCGCATCCGACATCGACAATCCCCTGTATGACCAGTTGCCCCGCATAAGCTATGAATTCGAATGGGAGGGCCGCATGCTGCGCGGCAGCCGTATTGGTTTTGACCCGGCCGACAGCGGCGGTGCCAATGCGACACGAACGATTGATCGCTATCCGATGGGTCGGGCCGTAACGGTATACGTCAACCCGCATAACACGGCCGACACGGTACTCGAACGCGCAGCTCCCGAAGGCGTGGCCAGCGAAGTCGGCAAGCTGGCGCTCGGTTTGCTGGTGTTGGCCACTGCCTTGGCCGCCGCCGTGCGCGGGCTGGGCGGCTGGGTCGAGACCCACCCGCACTGGCTGGCCAACGCGCGCGAGCCGCGCTTGGCAGCGCTGGCCGGCTTCATGGGGTTTGGGGCGCTGCTCATCGTGCTTGTGGCATCGATCCGCGCGCGGCGCGCGGCGGCGTGGCCGCAGGCGGCTGGCGAAATCACCTTCAGCGGCGTGCGCCAGCGTGGCGCCTTGATGCCAACGACCAACAGCGGTCGGTCGAACCAGGTCACGATGTACGAGCCGCATGTCGAATACGCTTACACGGTGGGTGGCCACCGCTACCTTGGGCAACAACTGGCCTTGGGTGGCGAGAAGTGGGCCGGCAACCGCGCATCGGCCGAAGCCAGGGCGGCCGCCTATCCCAAGGGCCGGGCCGTTGCCGTGCGTTACAACCCGGCGAACCCGGGCGAGGCTTTCATCGCGCCGGGCTCCAAACTGATCGCCGCCGGGATCACGACCTTTGGCTTGGCGGCCATCGCCTTTGCCGGCTACCAAGCCGGCCTTTGGTGATCCTGCGCGGCAGCAAACGTGGCGGTCAACTCGCTGTGCTGTCGCTGGATTGGGTCACTTGATGAACGCGTCGTAGCCGGTCTTCAGGATCAGCGCCCCCACCACCACGATGAACACCCAGCGCACGAACCCGGCGCCGTGCTTGAGCGCCAGGCGCGTGCCGATCAGGCTGCCCGCCACATTGGCCACGGCCAGCACGGCGCCCACCTGCCACCAGATGTGGCCCTTGGCCGCAAACAGGACGATGGCGGAGACGTTGGTGGCCACGTTCAGCAGCTTGGCCGAGGCCGACGCGTTGAGAAAGTCGTAGCCCAGCAGGCGCACGAACAAAAAGATGAAGAAGCTGCCGGTGCCGGGGCCGAAAAAGCCGTCGTACCAACCGATGACCCCGCCGATGCCGCAGGCCAGCCACATCTCGCGTCGGCCATCGTGGCGCGGCGCGTGCACACGGCCCAGGTCTTTCTTGGTCAGGGTGTAGAGCAGGACGGCCAGCAAAATCACCGGCAGCAGCTTGCGCAGAAAGCCGGGGTCGATCACCGTGACCACCCAGGCGCCGAAGAACGAGCCGACGAAGGCCGCCGCCGCGGCCGGCCCCATCACCGGCCAGCGCAGTTGCACGCGCCGCGCGTATTGCACGGTGGCGATGGTGGTGCCCCAGACCGAAGCACTCTTGTTGGTGCCGAACAGCGTGGCAGGCGCGGCCGCAGGGTAGGTGGCGAACAGGGCCGGAATCAGGATCAGGCCGCCGCCGCCGACGATCGAATCCACAAGCCCGGCCAGCAAGGAAGCCGCAGCAACGATCAGCAAGTCCATGGAAATACGCCGTGGGAGAAGAGCACGCTATCAGAGCAATAGCGCGCTGCGCAAGGCGCATCGGCGCCATCCACCCAATTGTCCCTGAAAAAGAAAGGCGCCCGCTGGGGGCGCCCTGGAATGGATGCGGACCTCGGTTGTGGTGGTGCTTGGGCGGTCCGTGTGTCGCTTTGCTGTTGTTGCCGGTCGGTTTGTCTCCTCGGCCCCTCGTGACGCCGCGCACAGGGCAGCAGCGTCGATGGCCGTGAATTTATCCGCAGTTGGGCCGGATTTCCATCGGGGATTGCCCGAACGCGAAACCTCCGCACTCGACAGGGCAAGCGCAAAACCCCGCAGAACGAATATTTTTTTCTAATTTTTGGTGGTCTCGTGCCCGATCTGCGGCAGCATCGAGCCCGAGCCCAGTTCCAGCAAGCCGCTCTTGGCGTACACCGCCAGCTTGCCGCGCGTATCGGTGATGTCGAGGTTGCGCATGGTGAGCTGGCCGATGCGGTCCAGCGGCG
>Ga0208825_1000929_pt1 | contig 24762 bp, 21 predicted proteins | sample AD_UKC113_MetaG_FD_184450 | JGI IMG/M metagenome (GOLD analysis project Ga0208825, IMG submission 184450) | Active sludge microbial communities of municipal wastewater-treating anaerobic digesters from Hong Kong - AD_UKC113_MetaG (SPAdes)... | ecosystem: Engineered > Bioreactor > Anaerobic >...
AGACCAGCTATTTTATGTCTACCTCACCTAGGTGGTCTTGTTGTCATGCGTTTCATTAACGTCAGGAGCCTAAAAAAATTTCTCAAAATTTTTATTATAAACTCTTGACTTTAATTAGCTGGTCTTTCATTATATATTTATTTTGTGTTGCTTATTAACGTGTAATTTTAGTTTCTCTTGCATCCTAAAACCAGATAACCGATAGGTGTTAAAAATATTATAGGAAGAAATGATGAAATAATAGCGACGTAATACATACGTATATCAATATTTTTCAGAAATAGACACACAAGAAAAGTTATTGCTTCTATAGCAATGCCTGCGATTCTCTGACTCCTCTTTTGGCTATCACTGTGCAAAGGTCCATCAGCAGTTTCTCCTGGTGCATATTTTAATATAATTAATATGCTTATTATAAATATAAATATTAATGGATAATAACTATTAAATTTTATGTAGTTTGAAATAAGTATTGTTCCAAAAATAGAGATAGAATGCATAACAATACACTGAAGCCGTGTATGAGAGTGTGCTCCGCCAATGGTTGACCTTAGCAAACCGATTATAACAAAAGATATAAATGCATAGGAAAAAAGACCTAGAAAAAATGCAATTATGAATATTATTAATGTGACAATAGCTTGATATGTTATTATATTTATACCATAAGCTATTATTTCTGCTCTCTCGTCAGTTATATTTATATTGTTCTCTCTAATTTTTTTTGTAATAAATTCACTAATTCTATCAATCATAACTCACCCTATTTAATTTTATTATACAATATTTGTAATCAAAAATCAATAATTATTTGCATGAATGTTATAAAATAGAAATAAAATACAGCAAAGATATACTTATCTTGATAGAAAGGACAATCTTGATAAAAAAAGGACAATGAGAGGAAATAAAAAACAACAAAAAAACGTACCCCTAAAAGTACGTTTGTGTTTGTTGTTTGCTTTTTTGATTTTAAAATTAAGCCATCTTATTCAATGCCTTAGCTAATTTGGATTTCTTTCTCGCAGCGGTGTTCTTATGTATCAACTTAGCTGCTGCTGCTTTATCTATAGCTTTTATGGCTTCAGTAAAAGAAACTTTAACATTGGCATCCTTGTTCTGGATAGCTTCTTTACATTTCTTAATTGAAGTCTTAAGCGCAGATTTCTTCATTGAATTTATTAATGTCTTTTTTCTAGATACTTTTACTCTTTTTATTGCGGACTTAATATTTGGCAAACCTTTCACCTCCTGCGAGTTAATAACCATGAAGTATTGTACCACGAAAAAATTATAAATGCAAGGGTATTTATCAAAAGTTTTAAATAATTATACTTAAAATGGGTATTGAAACCACTGTGCAAGGAAAAAATATTAACAAGGAGGTTTTATTTATGAATAGAAGCATAAGGACTGATTTGGCCTTAGAAGCAAATGAATTATTTATTAAGCAATCATCCGTAAATGAGAATCAAGGGGCTGAACATACTCCAGGTGTAGAAGTTGAGAATGACGGTACTGATGATATCAAGATAACAAGAGTAAAGGTTACATCTCCTATGGGAGAAGAATCAATAGGAAAACCGATGGGTAACTATATTACTCTTGAAGTACCGAGGCTTAGGGAGAATGATCAGGACCTTGTTGAGGAAGCCAGCAGGGAGTTTTCAAAAGAGCTCCAAAAGCTTGTGAATTTAGGTAAAAATTCAACTGTACTTGTAGTAGGTCTCGGAAACTGGAATGTAACACCGGACGCATTAGGACCGAAGGTGGTGTCGAGCCTTATGGTTACAAGGCACTTATTGGAATATGTTCCTGAACAGGTTGAAGACGGAGTAAGGCCTGTATGTGCCGTAGCACCTGGAGTGCTAGGTATAACAGGTATAGAAACGGGTGAGATAATAAAAGGAATTGTTGACAAAGTAAAGCCCGAGCTCATAATAGCTATTGATGCTTTAGCATCAAGAAAAACAGAGCGCATGAGCACAACAATTCAAATTGCAGATACCGGTATTTCACCCGGTTCGGGAGTCGGTAATAAAAGAATGGAGCTTTCTAAGGCAACTATGGGGGTTCCGGTAATTGCAGTCGGGGTTCCTACTGTCGTTGAAGCTGCTACTATTGCAAACGATGCCATAGATATGGCTATGGACAGCCTTATAAAACATACAACTAAAGGCACAGAGTTTTATAATATGCTAAATGAGATTGACAGAAATGAAAAACATATGCTCATTAGGGAAGTATTGGAGCCTTATGTGGGAAACCTTATTGTAACACCAAAGGAAATTGATGATATAATTGAAAGGATATCAAAGGTTATTGCCAACGGAATCAATATAGCCCTTCATGAAGGCATTACATTAAGCGATGTGAATAGGTATGTGCATTAGAAAAATTATGCATTAAGAATTTAAATTAAGGTAATTGATATTAATATTTGAATTATGGTGTTCCATTTTTAATGGCACCATAATGTACATAAAGATCGTTTTGTTTTTTATAAATTTAGGTATGTAAGGTATTTTATACAGCTAGATTTTATAACAAAAAAAGCCGATAATTATATTAAAACTAATATGTAATCTATAATAATCCGGTGTTAAAAATTATCAATTAATTTTCTTAAAATAAATCAATAATAAAGGTGAAACTAATGAAAAAATTTTTTATTAAAAAACCCCTGTTTGTTAAATCGCTGATAGTGTTACTGTCGGTTTTATTTGTAATTTTGAATACTGCCTTTTTTTTCAATAAATATATTATGAATTCGGAATCTCCTACATTTAACGAAAAAGAAAATAAAATACAATCAAAAAATGTTCGGGATAAAAGTACCAAGGCCGTAGTGCAGCCAACACCTACACCTGCGAAAAAAGAAGTGCTTATAGTCATAGATCCGGGTCACGGTGGGGATGATTTGGGAACATATTACGGCAATATTTATGAAAAAAAATTGAATCTTGATATTTCATTACGATTAGGTGATTTATTGGAGAAAGACGGATACAAAATCATATATACAAGAAAAGATGATGTATTTGTGGGGCTGAGAGAGAGGTCCGACCTGGCAAATGAAAAGGATGCGACATTGTTTATAAGCATTCACAATAACAATATGCCGGACAGTCCGAACTATAAAGGAACTGAGACGCTTTACTGTCCCGGAGGAAGTATTGAAAACGGAAAAATAAACGGTGAAAGATTTGCACAAATTGTTCAGGAGGAGCTTGTTAAACGCCTTGGTACAGTAGATAACGGGATAATTGCAAGACCGAATCTTTCTGTTTTACGAAGAACAAAAATGGCAGCTGTAATTGCAGAAATTGGATATATATCCAATTATAGCGACAGAAGCAAGCTTAGTACCGAATCCTTCAGACAGGAAACGGCTGTAGCACTGCATAAAGCGGTTAAAAGGGCTTTAGATGAGATGAATGTAAAAAAGGACTCGGATAACAGATGGATTATTGAAGGTTAATTGAAGGAATTTAGCTGCACATTTCAAATCCTTAAATCATTAAGGAGGATTTATGGCTAATTACAAATTTGATGCTTCAAAGATGGATGAGATAATTAAAAAAACTGTTGATGCAATAAACGGAAGTAAGAAAGAGATTTGTGAAATAGCCGAAAGTGCCAGAAAAGAGCATAAAAATCTAGTTATAGAGCTTGAAGATTTAAAAGCTGAAGCTGAACGGTTGATAATTGAGGTGGAGGAAATTGAAAAAGAACTCCAAAACAGCAGAAAAAAACTTTTGATTGTAAATAAGAATTTTGAAAAATTCTCGGAGGAAGAGCTAAAGCAAGCTTATGAAAAAGCCGATAATCTACGTATAGAGCTTGTTATTAAGAGGGAAAAGGAAAAGTATTACATAAAAAGAAGAAATGATTTGGAAGTTAGAATCAAGGAAGTATTAAAGACTATCAAAAGGGCCGATAATCTAATGGCACATGTTGGTGTTGCCATGGAATATCTTTGTGGGGACCTTGTTAATTTGGGAAACCAAATAGAAAATATGCAGTTAAGACAAGAGTGGGGATTCAGGATTATCAAGGCACAGGAGGATGAACGGCAGAGAGTTGCGAGAGAAATTCATGACGGTCCTGCTCAGTCTATGTCAAACGTTGTTTTAAAAGCGGAAGTTTGTGAAAAACTCATTGATGTGGATATTGAGAAAGCGAGATTAGAGCTTCAGAATCTAAAAAGCATTGTCAGGGAAAGTCTCGTTGATGTAAGAAAAATAATATACAATTTAAGACCGATGTCTCTTGATGACTTAGGACTTGTGCCTACTCTTCAAAGGTATATATCAACTTTTCAGGATGAAAATAAAATAGATGTTACGTTTAAATCCAGGGGAAGCATATGTGAAATAAGGTCTGTAATTTCTCTGACTGTTTTCAGAATTGTTCAGGAAGCATTAAATAATATCAGGAAACATGCTAAAGCCAGTTGTGCTGCCGTTAACATTGAATTTATTGAAGATAAGCTCAGGCTTTCTATTACTGATAACGGTGTTGGTTTTGATGTGGAAAAATTAAAAGTTAAGCATGAAGACGTTGAAGGAGGATTTGGACTTTATAGTATGAAAGAGAGGGTCGAACTTTTAGAGGGCGAGTTTAATATAAGCTCCCATGCCGGTTCCGGTACTAGATTAAGCATTATGATACCTTTAAAGCAAAATGAGGGGGATTCAGATGAAAAAAATTAAGGTCTTAATTGCAGATGACCATCATATGGTGAGGCAGGGAATTAAGCAAATACTGGAACTTGAAAATGATATTGAGGTTGTATCCCAGGCGTCAAACGGTGAAGAAGCAGTTGAGTTTGCAAGGCAATATAAGCCGGATGTTATCCTGATGGATATAAATATGCCTGGCATGAACGGATTACAGGCTATTGAGGAATTAAAAAAGGACAATGATATGTACAGGATTGTTGTCCTCACAATACATCAGGATAGGGAATATTTGTTTAAAACGATACAGCTTGGGGCGGAAGGATATGTTTCAAAGGATGCTGAATCGTCTGTTTTAATTGAGGCGATTCGAACGGTGGCAAGCGGAAATACATACGTGCAGCCTAATATGACAAATGAATTGGTCAAAGAATTCAACAGAATGTCAACCCGTGTAAAGGAAAAAGAAGAAGAAAGCGTATTGACATCAAGAGAAATTGAAGTTATTGGATTAATCGCTGAAGGCCTCATAAATAAAGAAATAGCCAAAAAGCTATATATAAGCGAAAAGACAGTAAAGAATCATGTTTCCAATATATTCAAGAAACTCAATGTATCCGACAGAACTCAAGCTGCAATTTATGCATTTAAGCATAATATAAAGGCATAATATAAAGGCATAATATAAAAAAAAACAATGAAAAAATAAAAAAGAGGTATTGCATTGATGCCTCTATTGTGCTATAATACCCTTTGTCACGAACAATGCGGATTTGTGTAATGGTAGCACAACTGACTCTGGATCAGTCTGTCAGGGTTCGAATCCTTGATCCGCAGCCAGCTGTATTCACACAGCTTTAACGAAATGAGGCAGCTTAGACCGAAAGCTGCCTCTATTTTGTTTCAAGGACCGCAGGACAGGGTAAATATGAATTGATTCTTGACATAAATTTTAAAAAAGTTTAAAATGAGTTTATGTTAATGGGCGATATTGCACATTAACAACTGTCCATTGAAAACTGAATAACAAGGAGGTGTGTATCATAGACTTAGCAATTGGTTTATTAATTGGTTTGGTAATTGCAGTAATTGCTTCATTCATATTTTTCAAGTTGGGAATTAAGTATAGAAAAAAACAGGCTGAGGAAAAAATAGGCGGTGCTGAAAACGAAGCAGTTAAGATTCTTAACGAAGCGGTAAAGCAAGCCGAAAGTAAAAAAAGAGAAGTTCTCCTTGAAGCTAAAGAAGAGATCCACAAAAGTAAGGAAACACTTGAAAAAGAGATTAGAGACAGAAGAAATGAGGTTCAAAGACTGGAAAGAAGGCTTTTGCAGAAAGAAGAGACTCTTGATCGAAAAATGGAAGCCCTTGAGCAGAAGGATGAACAGCTTAACAAGAAAACAAAAGAGGTTCAATCACTTCATGATAAAACTCTTGAGATTCAGAAAAAGCAGATTGAAGAGTTGGAGAGAATATCTGGACTTTCAGTTGAAGAGGCAAAGGATTATTTGCTTAAGAATATTGAAAGTGAAGTTAAGCACGAAGCAGCTATTCTTATAAAAGAGATTGAAGCAAAAGCAAAAGAGGAAGCGGATAAGAAGGCAAAGGATATAATTGCCTGTGCAATACAGAAATGTGCTGCTGACCACGTCTCAGAAATCACAGTATCTGTAGTTCCACTACCTAATGATGAAATGAAGGGAAGGATCATCGGTCGTGAAGGTCGTAATATCAGGACGCTTGAAACATTAACAGGAATAGATCTTATCATCGATGACACACCTGAAGCAGTTATCTTATCAGGTTTTGATCCGATAAAAAGAGAAGTTGCAAGGATAACATTGGAAAAACTTATTCTGGATGGAAGAATACATCCTGCCAGAATAGAAGAAATGGTTGAAAAAGCCAAGAAGGAAGTTGAGAATACAATCCGTCAGGAAGGTGACCGTGCAACATTTGAAACAGGGGTACATGGATTGCATCCTGAGGTCATTAAGCTATTAGGTAAGCTTAGATTTAGGACAAGCTACGGACAGAATGTACTCAATCATTCCATAGAAGTAGCTCAGTTAGCAGGATTGATGGCAGCGGAGCTTGGTGTTGATGTTACTCTTGCTAAGAGAGCGGGGTTGCTGCATGATATAGGAAAAGCAGTAGACCACGAAATCGAAGGCTCACATGTTACTATTGGAGCCGATTTGGCAAAGAAATACAAGGAAAATAATGATGTAGTAAGTGCAATTTTATCTCACCATGGAGATATAGAAGCTACTTCAATTGTAGCGGTACTTGTTCAGGCAGCAGATTCAATTTCTGCAGCAAGACCTGGTGCAAGAAGAGAAACCTTGGAATCATACATTAAGAGGTTGGAAAAGCTTGAAGAAATCGCAAATTCTTTCAATGGAGTAGAAAAATCATTTGCGATTCAAGCAGGTAGAGAAGTAAGGATTATGGTTAAGCCTGAAGATGTTTCTGACGAAGGTATGGTGTTAATGACTCGAGAAATAGTTAAGAAGATTGAAGATGAACTTGAGTATCCGGGTCAGATTAAAGTGAATGTAATAAGAGAAGTTAGAGCTATTGAATATGCAAAATAGTTAAGATTTATATACATAAAAAGCGTGGAAACACGCTTTTTGTGCTTTAAAGCGGTTGTTATTTTGCTCTGTTAAATGTAATATCAATGACGTGTTTAATGTAGAAATGGAGGATTGGGTTTGAGGGTTCTGTTTATAGGTGATATTGTCGGAAGTCCCGGAAGAAAAGCAGCAAAAGAAATGATATTAAAATTAAAAAAGGAAGAGGAAATTGATTTTTGTATTGCTAATGGCGAAAATTCTGCCGGGGGAAGCGGAATAACGTATGTAATTGCCCAGGAGTTGTATAACAGCGGAGTCGATGGCATAACCATGGGGAATCATACATGGTCAAAAAGTGAGATATTAAATTTTATTGAAAGTGATAATAAGCTGATAAGACCTGCGAATTATCCTGAAGATTTACCGGGAAAGGGTTATGCCATATTAAACGGTAAAGATGGGAAAATTGCTATCATAAATCTTCTAGGCAGAATATATATGGATAATATAGATTGTCCGTTTAAAGCTGTCGACAGAGTATTGGAGCAAGTGAAAAAAGAGGTTAAGGTTGTTATAGTAGATTTTCATGCAGAAGCTACATCTGAAAAAACAGCAATGGCATGGTATTTGGACGGGAGAGTGAGCTCGGTTTTAGGAACACATACCCATGTTCAGACAGCAGATGAACGAATTCTTCCTTTTGGGACAGGATATATTACCGATGTAGGAATGACAGGACCTTGCGACGGTATTATCGGTGTTAATAAGGAAATTATAATCAAAAAATTTCTTACAGGTATGCCTCAGAGATTTGAAGTTGCAAAAGGCAGGGTGGCATTTAATGCTGTTTTGTTGGATATTGAAGAAAAAAGTGGAAAAACTACAAGCATAAGGAGAATTTCCGAAATAATTGAGCCAAAATAGCAATTATTTGTCTAAAATGAATTAAAAAAAAGGATTTTTGATTTTTTTGTAGAATATTTTAATTACGAAAAAGTTTAGGGGGTACGAGTATGGACGTATTAAAAGTCTCATCAAAATCCAATCCAAATTCTATTGCTGGTGCTTTAGCAGGTGTTATTCGCGAAAAGGGTTCTGCAGAAATTCAAGCTATAGGTGCCGGAGCATTGAACCAAGCTATTAAAGCTATCGCAATTGCCCGCGGCTTTGTTGCCCCATCTGGAATTGAGCTTATATGTATACCTGCTTTTACGGACATTGTGATTGACGGCGAAGAAAGAACAGCAATAAAATTATTAGTCGAACCAAGAAGGTAAAAAAATTATTTCTTTTCTAGAGCACTAAAGTTTACATAATTCAAAAAGTAAACAGTCTTTTTAGTGCATATAATTTCCATATCAAAATCTCTTAACACTTCCTTTAATAGCTCATATGTTTTTCTGCTGCTCAAGACAGTGGGAATATATGGATTATGGGAAGTTTTTTTTATTTCCCGCATGAGTTGTATTTGATTATGGCAAATAGTGTAGTAAATATATAGCTTTAGCACAAAATTTTCAGAAAAATAAATTTAGTAATGGCATATGTGTTAAAATAATATTATAATAAACGATGTTAAGTATTTCTGGAAAGATCATATGATGAATTCAATGCATTATTTTATACAGTACATTAAACAATGATTTTATAGTGTAAATTTATATAAAGTTTGGACAGGAGTATAACATGACAAATCTGATAATAGTGGTAATTATATATATATTGGTCTTTGGAAGCGATAAATTTAAAGAAAAAGCCAGAACACTTCTCCCTGTTATTTTAGGGATTTTATTGGTTTTATTTACTGCTGCTTCATTGATTTTTAGGTCCTACAATTACCTTCTCAGTAATTCTGTAGATTTTTTACTCATTGTAGTTATTTTTATACTGGTGTTTGATGTTCAAAAGTTTCCTGCAAAGAGCAAGATGGCTGTTGTTGGGATTGTTGGGGGAATATTGCTGTGCTATCTTGTGCAAAAGCTGTATTATTTTAAAATATATATTGCAGTTTCCGATTGGAAAAATATAATTGACAGTGTTGGATTAATACTGGGAATATTCCTTGTAATATATATGATTAACTCTTTTATTCGAAAAAACAAATGATTAAAATCTAATTTATTGTATGGGGAAAATGTATATGAAAATAATTGGAAGATACTTGGCTATTTTATCTGCTATTCTTATTCTGTGGAATACTGTTATTATTAAGCCGTTAAAGCTGTTTGCAGTATTTATGCACGAATTGGGACATTCATTGATGGCATTTATTTTCGGTTATGGGATAGAAGGAATAAGAATCAATTTTAATGAAAGCGGATATGCTCTTGTTAAGACAAAGGGATGGCTTTCTCAGGTTTTGATATTGAATGGCGGGTATTTGGGAAGCTTGTTCTTTGGACTAATTATATTGTATTTAAAGAAAACACCTCTCAAAAAATTTGTTCCCGGCATTATTGCAATCATATTACTTACAGTATCTATAAAATATGGTGATTTTAAATTTGAATTATTTTATTCCATAATATTTGCAGCCGCCGTGATAATAATTTATATGGTTCAAAATGATAAGGTTATAGACTGGGCATTGGACATAATAGGTGTCTCAAGTGTGGCTTATGCAGTATATGATACATTTGTGGACACAATACTTGTAAAGCTGAAATTTCCGCTTCAAATGATAGGCGGAAGGGCGAATGGAAGTGATGCGGACCAGCTCGCAAGAATTTGGCCTTATATTCCTTCGGTTATTTGGGGGCTGTTTTGGTTGATTATTTGTCTTTTTGCCATATATATGTTCCTGATTAAGTCGGGAGGTTCATCAAAGCCCTCAAGGAGCAAAAAATAATTTTGTGGCATTGAGTATTTTTATGTACATTGAGTGTTTAATATATGCAAGTATTGACTATTTAAATATATACAAGGAAGGACTGGATATATGGAAATTAAAAATAGAATAGAAGAACTAAGAAAGCTTATTGAATATCATAATGACCGTTATTATAATCAGGATGATCCCGAAATTACCGATTATGAATATGATCAACTTTCTTTAGAGCTTAGAAGGCTTGAAAAGGAGTATCCGCAATTTGCAACTGCAGATTCACCGACACAGAAGGTGGGAGGAACCAGTAAGAGAGAGTTGAGAAAGGTACAGCATGATGTGCCTGTCGTAAGTTTGCAGGATGTTTTTAGTAAGGAAGAAGTTTATAGTTTTGTAAATAAAATGATACAGGAGCTTTCCGATCCAACTTTTGTTGTTGAGAAAAAGATTGACGGACTGTCGGTAGTTTTAAGATATGTTGACGGTAATTTTGTTGAGGGAATAACCAGAGGCGATGGTGTTATCGGTGAGTCGGTTTATGAGAATCTTTTGGAAATACCCAATATTCCTAAAAGTATCTCTGAAAAATATCCCTATCTTGAGGTCCGCGGTGAGGTTTACATGACCAATGAAACATTTGAAAGAATTAACCGCAGGCAGGAAGAAGTTGGAGGTAAAATATACCAGACTGCCAGAAACCTTGCAGCAGGCACATTGAGGCAATTGGATTCATCTATTGTGAGGGAAAGGAATCTGGATATATTTGTATTCAATCTGGAAATCTGTCAGGGCAGGGAGTTCGCATCTCATTCAGAGTCACTAAACTGGTTGAAGTCACAGGGTTTCCATGTAAGTCCCGATTTCTGTGTTTGCAAAACGGCAGATGAGGTTTGGGAGGCTATTTCAAGTATCGGAAATTCCAGATGGAGTTTGCCCTTTGGAATCGATGGAGCAGTAGTAAAGGTTGACAGCCTTAGTGACAGGGCAAAGCTGGGGATGACCAGCAAAGTTCCCAGATGGGCTGTAGCATATAAATATCCGCCTGAACAGAAAGAAACAACAGTTGAAAATATTGAGGTTCAGGTTGGACGCACAGGAAGACTGACTCCTCTTGCCATATTAAAGCCGGTTAGATTGGCCGGGACTACCGTATCGAGGGCCACTCTGCATAATCAGGATTACATAGATATGAAGGACATTAGAATAGGTGACACGGTCATTATTCAAAAGGCAGGCGACATAATTCCTGAGGTTTTAAGGAGCATTCCGGAAAAAAGGCCTCCTGAAGCACAAAGATATGTAATACCCAATACATGCCCCAAATGCGGAGCACCTGCCGTAAGGGAAGAAAACGGTGTCGAAATACGCTGTACGGGAACAGAATGTGTTGCACAGGCAATTAGAGGAATAATATATTTTGCATCAAAGGATGCCATGAATATTGAAGGATTAGGACCAAGTTCTGTTGAGGCTTTGATGACAGATGGGTACATAAAGGATATTGCAGATTTATATAGCCTTTATAATTATAGAGAAGAATTGACAAATAAAGGGATTGTTGGAAAAGAGAAGTCGGTGGATAATCTTATAAGGGCTATTGACAAATCTAAAGAAAATGATATTGACAAGCTCATAACCGGCTTTGGAATAAGAAATGTGGGAAAGCAGACGGCCAGAGTGCTAGCAGCCAATTTTCCCGATTTGGACTCCATAATGAATGCGAAGTATGAACAATTAATAGCACTGCCTGATTTTGGCGATATCATGGTGCAGGATATTTTAAACTTCTTTGCAAGACCCGAGGTTCATTCATTGATAGACAGGCTTAAGGCTTCAGGTGTTAATATGAAATCAAAGGCTTTGGAGAAAAAGAAGGATGACCGTTTTAGCGGCAAAACTTTTGTGCTTACAGGAACGCTTCCTTCTATGACAAGGGATGAAGCTACGGAAATTATCCAAATGTATGGAGGAAAGGTTTCCGGCAGTGTATCTAAAAAAACATCCTATGTTCTTGCGGGTGAGGATGCAGGAAGCAAACTGACAAAGGCACAGGAGCTGGGTATTCCCATTATATCCGAAGAAGATTTAAAGAATATGATTAATAATTGATCTTTGCATCATATAAAGAATGATAAATAAATAACAAATATAAATTATTTATTAAAATAATATTAAAAAATTATTAATAATATGGATATCTTTTTTAAAAATTTATGATAAAATATAATTATATAGAGAAAAAGTATCATATTTATTAAAATAATTCCATAATATGGGAATATTTAATAAAAATTGATCTTCAACAGGTTTCTTTTATCTGTAAGTATTAGATTGTTTTGAAAAGAGGTATGTTATGGCTGCTATTGTAATTTTCGTTATTATTGACATCATTGTTGTCGCTGTCGTATTAAGCCTTTTGTTTAAGTTTTTGGACATAAGGGTTTTAGATAAGTTTAGGGAGAGTATAAACAAGAATCCTAAATTGAAGGCAGGACTGGAGAAAGCAGTAGTTTTTATAAAAGATATTGATATCAAGAATAAAATATCGAATATCAAACTTCCTAAAATAGAGCTTCCCAAGAAGTCTGCTAAAGAAAAACCGTCAAGTACAATTAATCATGATGTAAAGCAGGATATTGCCAATTATTTTAAGAAGAAGAACGAAAGAGCTACCATCGGTTTAGATACATATGAGCATCCTAAGTTCGGCAGGATTGGTGTTAATGATGAGCCTGTAAGAGAAGATAATCAAAATAGTTATATACAGAATAACAATGTTGTAATGAATCAAAGACTTGTTCCTGCTGAGAGCACAAGCTATTCAGGAAGTTTTTCAGTGGAAACCAGCCATAATCAGGATGACAGTGTGAATCAGTCTGCTTTCAGGTTTACTCCTTGGGCAGGGGCGAGCAGTTTTGATAGCGATAACAGTCAGGAAATGCTTGATAGAAATATGTTTGATCAAAACAAATTTGTTGATAGAGCATATGGTGAAACCCTAAATCAGGATAGAAGCAGAGAAGCAGAGCAAAATAAGTCATATAACAACAATTTAATAATAAATAAAGAGAAAAAAGAGAAAGTAAAAAAAGAGAAAGTAAAAAAAGAAAAATCTCTATTTGGAGGCAGTAAAAATAAAATTAAAAATAAGAAATACAAGATTGTTCAAACAGGCTTTGCCAGTATATTCTTTGGAAGAAACAACAACATTATAATAATTCCTTATGCTAAAGACATTGAAGGTAAAGGAAGAGCTATGGATAATATTGTATACTTTGATGGTCCGATTCCGCCCCACCAGTTAGGTGAAGCAATCAGACAAACAATAGAGGTTGACAAAGATGTATATCCTTTTACCGATAAAGAGCTTATAAAGGAATTGCAGGTTAAGGAATGGAGCGAATTTACACAAGGAAAACGCTATATATCCGTAAGATATGATGAGGAATGCGGTTACATATTAAATACAACAACAAGAAATCCGGACGGTTCATACAGACTCAATTGTCCCGGTGGGATAGAAAAAATAGTGAACAAAGACGCAACACTGACGGATTTAGGAGACACTGTATATCATTTGTTGGAGAAGTGTAGAGCGTAGGAATTTGTTAACATACTAAATATATTTTATAAAAATTAAATACATATTATAAGAACTGTATAAAAAAGGCATATTAATTATATGTCTTTTTGTTTTTTTAGAGCAATTTATTTTATTCACTAACATATAGGATAAGTAATATTTTCAAGATTTCTAATTGATTTTTATATAGTCATTTAATATAATCATTATGAATGGAGGTAGGATTATGAAGATAACAAGAGAGACTATTGAACATGTTGCTCAACTTGCCAGACTAAATTTAACAGAAGCGGAAATTGTAAAATTAACTTCTGAAATGGGCAATATTATTTCATATGTGGACAAGCTCAACGAACTTGATACATCAGATATACAGCCAACTGCACATGTTATGCCTCTAAAGAATGTATTCAGAGACGACGAGGTTAAAGAATCATTTGACAGGGAAAAACTTTTGGCAAATGCACCTTCAAAGGAGAATGGATGCGTTAAGGTACCGAAGGTTGTTGAATAGAGGATAATAAATTGAATTCGGGAGGTAGAATTGTGGAACTATTTGAACTTACGGCACATGAATTGAAGGATTTGCTAAACAGTAAAAAAGCAAGTGCTGTTGAAATTACCCAATCAGTACTTGATAGAATACAAAATGTTGAAGAAAAAGTAGGAAGTTACATTACCGTATGCAAGGATGAGGCTCTAAATAGGGCAAAAGCAGTCCAGGAGAAAATTGATAAGGGTGAATCGGTATCATTGCTTGGCGGTATTCCTATGGCATTGAAGGATAATATTTGTACGGAGGGCGTAAAAACCACCTGTGCATCAAAAATGTTAAATAACTTTGTACCGCCATATAATGCAACTGTTGCTAAAAAGCTCTATGATGCGGATACAGTATTATTAGGAAAGTTGAATATGGATGAGTTTGCAATGGGCGGTTCTACCGAAAACTCATATTTTAAAAAGACTTGCAATCCATGGGATCTTGAAAGAGTTCCCGGAGGGTCAAGCGGAGGGTCCGCAGCTTGTGTGGCAGCAGGTGAGGCAGTATTTGCCCTTGGATCGGATACAGGTGGTTCTATAAGACAGCCTGCATCATTTTGCGGTGTTGTCGGCTTAAAGCCTACATATGGATCAATATCAAGGTTTGGGCTCGTTGCATTTGCATCGTCTTTGGATCAGATTGGACCTTTGACAAAGGATGTGATTGATTGTGCCCTTGTTATGAATGCTATATGCGGCCATGACCCTATGGATTCAACATCAATAAATTCCGACTATCCTGATTTTACAAAGGCATTGATTAACGATGTTAAGGGTATGAAGATCGGTATACCAAAAGAATATATACATGGAGAAGGCTTAAACAGCGAAGTTAAGAATGCTATTATGAACGCTGTTGAAGTGCTGAAAAAGCTTGGTGCAGAGTGTGAAGAGTTTTTACTGCCTATTACCGAGTATGCAATACCTGCTTATTATATTATATCATCAGCAGAAGCAAGCTCAAATCTTGCAAGGTATGACGGTGTAAAATACGGATACAGAGCAGAAAAGTTTACCGATTTATTGGACCTTTACAAACAGTCAAGGAGCGAAGGCTTTGGAACTGAGGTAAAAAGAAGGATTATGCTGGGCACCTATGCACTTAGTTCAGGTTACTATGATGCTTATTATAAAAAAGCCCTTCAAGTAAGAACTCTCATTAAAAACGGTTTTGATGAAGCTTTTTCAAAGTATGATCTGGTTATAGGACCTACAGCACCTACTACGGCATATAAGATTGGAGAGAAGATAGACGATCCGCTTGAAATGTATCTCGGTGATATTTTTACAGTATCTGTTAATATTGCGGGATTACCCGGATTGGTGGTTCCATGCGGTTTTGACTCCAACAAGCTTCCAATCGGCCTGCAGCTTATCGGAAAGCCTTTGGATGAAAGCACTTTATTAAGGGTTGGATATACATTTGAGCAGAATACCGAATATCATAAGCTCAGGGCGAAAATATAGGATAACAGAAGAAGGGTGATGACAATGGATTACGAGTTGGTAATTGGTTTGGAAGTTCATGCTGAGCTTTCAACTAAATCAAAGATATATTGCTCATGTACGACTGAATTTGGCGGCGAAGAGAACACGCATTGCTGTCCTATATGTACAGGAATGCCGGGTGTTTTACCTGTCTTAAATAAAAAAGTTGTAGAATATGCAGTAAAAGCAGGCCTTGCAACAAATTGCGAGATTGCACGCTTCAGCAAGCAGGATAGAAAGAACTATTTTTATCCCGACCTGCCTAAGGCATATCAGGTTTCACAATATGACCTTCCATTATGTAAAAATGGATATATTGACATAGAAGTAAACGGAGTGCAAAAAAGGATAGGTCTTACAAGAATCCATATAGAAGAAGATGCGGGAAAGCTTATACATGACGAATGGGACAGAGGTACTCTGGTTGATTATAACAGATGCGGCGTACCGCTTATAGAGATAGTTTCAGAGCCCGATATCAGGTCGGCTGAAGAGGCGAAGGCATATTTGGAACAATTGAAGGCTATTTTGGAGTACATCGGCGTTTCCGATTGCAAAATGCAGGAAGGTTCTCTTAGAGCGGATGTTAACCTGTCCATAAGACCTGTAGGTCAAAAGGAGTTCGGTACGAGAACCGAAATGAAAAACCTTAACTCTTTCAAAGCAATCATAAGGGCCATTGAAGGTGAGTTTAAGAGACAGAAAACGGAACTTGAATATGGAGGAGTTATTGTACAGGAAACAAGGCGTTGGGATGACAATAAAGGTGTCAGTGTTGCAATGAGAAGCAAGGAAGAGGCTCATGACTACAGGTATTTTCCCGAGCCCGATCTTGTTCCTATTGTTCTTGATGACAGCTATATTGAAGAGATAAGGGCATCTTTGCCTGAGCTTCCTGAGGCAAGGAAAAAAAGGTATGTTGAAGAGTTTGGATTGCCTGAATACGATTCAGCCATACTTACTTCATCAAAATATTATGCCGATTTCTTTGAAGAGGCAGTTAAAATGTGCGATAATGCAAAGGCAGTAAGTAACTGGATTATGGGCGACCTTATGAGGATACTGAAGGAAAAGGAAATGGAGCCAAGTGATATACCATTCCCTGCTGAGTATCTGGCAAAACTTGTAAAGTTAATAGATGCAGGAAAAATCAGCGGAACAATTGCCAAAAAGGTTTTCGATAAGATGTTCCAAACACAAAAAGATCCTGAAGTGATAGTTAAAGAGGAAGGCCTTGAGGTTGTTAATGATGAGGGAGCATTGGTTGGCATTGTAAAGAAAGTTTTAGAAGCCAATCCCCAGTCGGTAGCCGATTATAAGGGTGGTAAGGAAAAAGCCTTCGGCTTCCTTGTGGGACAATGCATGAAGGAAAGCAAGGGGAAGGGCAATCCACAAATTATAAATAAAATATTGAAGGATGAGTTGGGGAAGATATAGTTCCCCGGCTCACCTACGGCATAGCAAAAAATAATTTAGAATCATAGAATTCAGGATTTATAAATAAAGATGGTATATTTTAAATCCTGAATTCTGATTTGAAAAAACGCAGTACATAAATTAAGTCAGGAGAGTGTGAAATGCGTTTTTTACTTACAGCCAACTGTATTTTGCCTATCATTTCTGCAGTTTTGTCATTCATGATGGTTGTGTATTTTATTTTTAAGGCAAAGAAATCCAGTCTTTTCTTGTGCTATACTTTTTGTCAGGTCCTGGTTTTTGTATGGTCATTGGGATATACATTTGAGCTGATGGTACAGGAATATTCAGATAAAATAACCTTCATGAAAATCAATTATTTCTCCATATGTTTTCTAAGCTTCGGATGGATGGTGTTTTGCAATCTCTTTGTTGAAAATAAAAGTTTTTTCAATAAGAAAATAGTAATACCTGCCGCCATTATACCCATAGTTAACTATTTGGTCGTATTGACAAATGATTATCATAGAATATTTAAGACAAGCATAGATGATTCCGGCGGAAGACAGATTTATTTCTGGGTTATTGTATTTGTTACTTATGTATACATTTTCTTAGGCATTTTAGCACTTACTAAAAAATATAGCAATCAGACCAGAAATGTAAAAGTCCAGATAATAGTTTTAATACTTGCAGTTCTTATACCCATTATTTCTAATTTTTTATCGGTAACTCATATTGTAGATCTAGGCTTTGATCTAACCCCGGTGAGCTTTTCTCTTACAATGCTTTTAATTGCTGTAGCTACTTTTAAATACAGATTTCTTGATGTTGTGCCTATAGCAAGAAGAGATATTGTAGAAAAGATGAATGACGCTGTTTTGGTCTTTAATATAAACAATAAGGTTATTGATTGGAATTCAGCTTTTTTAAGTAATATTCACATTGATGAGGGTATAAAGAAAGATGCAGATATAACTGCAGTGTTTGAAAAGATTGAGGCAATTTCGTCGGGGAAAATTAAACCGGAATTTGTTGAAGAGGTAAAGGGTCTAAAGCCTTCTATAGTTTCTACAGAAATAACATTACTTAAACCATCGAAAAAAACTTATCATATGAAGTTTCATCCGGTTTTGGATAAACATGGGGATGTGATTGCAAAAGCACTGACATTTGTCGATATAACAGAGTATAAAAACATGATGGATGAACTTAATCAAAAAAATATTGAGCTTAATGCAATGAATGATGAGCTGGCAAAGTATGCTTCAACAGTTGAAGAACTGACCATTGCAAAAGAACGCAACAGGTTTGCACATGATGTACATGACACGTTAGGGCATACAATGACATTGTTGATTTCAATACTTGAGGTAGCTAATATAACATATAAAAATGATGCAGATACTACAGGAGATAAGCTTAAGGAAGCATTGAAAATATCTAAAGAGGGGTTAAAGGAGTTAAGAAGGTCGATAAACGGTTTGAGGCCGGAGATGCTTAATTCCAATAGTGTTATAACATCCCTTAAAAATATGTTTTCAGATTTCAGACTGTCGGGAGTGGAAATAGATTTTACTTTTGAAGGTATGGAACCAAATGACATCAGCAGGTATTCAGATATATTGTACAGGATATGCCAGGAAGCATTAACAAACTCTGTAAAGCATGGAAAAGCCAAAAATGTAAATATTATTTTGCGGTTTGATAAAGATTTTATTAAGCTTTTTATACTTGATGACGGTATTGGTTGCAGCAAAATTACAAAAGGATTCGGTCTTACAGGAATGGAAGAGAGGCTGAAAACTGTAAATGGAAAGGTGATGTATGGCTCTGACGGTGAGAGCGGTTTTAACTTAAGAGTAGAAATTCCGCTTAACTAATATATAATTTATAAAGTCTTTTATTCATAAGATTTTTTTATGAGATTTTTATGGGGTGCTTGTATGATAAAGGTATTGATTATTGACGATCAGGCCATGCTCAGGCAGAGCTTGAAATTTATAATTGAGCAAGATCCGGGTATTAAAGTTGAAGCAACGGCAGGAAATGGAGAGGATGCACTTAAGCTTTGCGACCAATTTAAACCGGATGTCGTGCTGATGGACATTATGATGCCGGTATGTGACGGCATTGAAGGGACAAGGTTGATAAAGTCAAAATATCCCAATATAAAGGTTATAATACTTACTACTTTTAATAATGATGAAAACATAAAAAATGCATTGCAAAACGGTGCTGCAGGATACCTACTAAAGGATGCGGATCCGGAGGATCTGATTCTTGCAATAAAAAGTGTTGCAAAAGGAATGAGTATAATACATCATGATGTTTTTGACAATGTGGTTAAAAAAGTAAGTGATAGCGAGCCGGACAAACCTACGGCACAAAACAATATTGCAATACATTTTACGGATAGGGAGCTTGAAGTAATAAAGCTTATCGTTGACGGTAAAAGCAATAAGGAAATAGGTCAAGAGCTTTTTATCACAGAGGGAACTGTGAAAAATATTATAACAGGGATACTGGATAAGGCAGAGCTTAAAGACAGGACTCAGCTGGCTGTATATGCCATAAAGAATCGTATTGTATAAAGGGATATGACTAAAGTCATATATGTGGTTATGACTTTAGGATGGCAATTAATGACTTGGGATATCTGGGAAGAGCGACTTAATCCATCTATAATTAGATTATGGAATGCAGATAAAACTTTTTCATAACATATCTAATTTGAAAGGATGGTATACATGAATAACTTATTAAAAAAGCACTGGATAACCCTATTAGGTGCAGTATTTATGTTCCTTACATTCTCTTATCTGTTTAGGTTTGCAGTAAACAAAGGCTTAATATCTAACCAATTGAAAATTATGTTGGGTATTGTTGCCGGCGTCGGCTTTGCTGTTGGCGGAGCAACTGCAGGTCAGAAGGGTAAGTCAGCGGTAAGCGAGATTTTAACAGGCTTGGGAACTTCATTGTTGTACACAACATTTGCTTTTGCAGGAATATATTACTCAATGTGGAGCTCTATGACGGTATTTCTTCTTATGGTGGCTGTGACACTTGTAATCAGCATATATTCCTTTAAGTTTGACTTTAGAATTCTTATGAACATTGGACTTTTAGGCGGACTTATAGCACCCCTTGTTATGAAATCCGAAAGTGCCATATTTACACTATTCCTATATCTCCTTGTTATTAATTCTGCTGCTTTTTATGTGAGCGTTAATAAAAAATGGTCGGAATTAAGGTTAATCCCATTCATAGCAACATGGCTACTCTTTTCAACCTATTACCTGTATTACAGACCCGATAACTGGCAGTTTCCATTCAAATATGCAGCGGCTGCATTCATTTTCTATGTAATCGGATTTGTAGTATCTTCCTGGAAGGATGGCAAGAATTTTAACGGTCTTAACCTTTATCTCGGAATATCAAACGGAGTAATTTTCGGGCTTTGGTCCCTCATTATAATGGATGGCACAACTCCCTTCTCTATAGTACTTGGAATTATCGGATTGGTTTATATAGGTGCAGCACTTGTTGTATACGCAATGCTTAGAAAATTCACAGTAGCAGTAATGAGCAAGTTCTTTGGAGGATTGCTTCTTATCCTCATAGCATTGAATGATATTGGTACAGGTCTTGATATAAAACCGATGATCACTGTGTATTTATGGACGATTATTGCAATATCGGTGTTGATTGTAGCTCAGATCAAGAATCTGGATTATCTTAAAATAGCAGCTATAGGAATTTGGGCTTTAACAGCATTGTACTGGTTCTTGACAACATGGATAACACCAATTGGCAACTGGTTCGGAATATTTATACCAATATTGAACTTCTCGGGAATGGCATGGGTATTGCTTGCAGTATTCGGTTTCTACATATCGGTCAATGTAAAGCTCAATGTATTTGGTAAACAGTCGGAAAATGATTCATTCAACTACTACATGACAAATACATATGCAATTATAAGCCACATTATTGTAGGAGGACTCTTAACATTCCAGATAGATAACTTATGGGAAAATTACAGAATAACATTTATAGATCTTAATCTTACTTATTCAATAACATGGGGAATATACTCGCTGATTCTCTTTGGATGGGGGGCATACAGCAAACAGGCATTTTTCAGATGGTTCGGTTCAGCGGTACTGGTACTGGTAGCGGCAAAAACAATATTCATTGATCTTTCAAGCGCAGACACCATTGCTAAAATACTTGTACTGTTTATATTGAGCGTTATAACTTTTGCAATATCCTATGTCAATAATTTGTGGAAGGATGAAAATGAGGAGTTTATGAAGAGGAAAGAACCGGTATTGATGGTAAATGATGATAGTTCATTTGATAACTAATTATAGTGATAATCAATTCTGGTTTTAAACAAAAAAGTGATATTATACCACATATCACTTTTTTGTTTGTTAAGTTATTATACAGGATTACTTTCCTGTCTCCATGCTATAAATTTGCTGATTTCTATGCCAGATTAAGGCTCAAAGATTATGTAAAATTATATTATTTTTGATGATAATCTTGTATCGCTTTGGAAAATTCCAAAGAAAAAAGAAGGAATTTTGGTTTTATCGTAGAATTAATATTAACTATGGTTCAATTTGATTATGTATCCATGATACATTAACTAAAATTTAATTGATTCAAAAAGTTCTTGTTTAGTATTGAAGGTTGTATATTATTTTGCTGACAATGAAGGGAGCAATAATATGTCAAAGCAACGGTGCATTGAACCTGCAATACAACTCTTCTAATTATCCAAAATGAAATTGATAATCATTTTATTTTCTTTAAAAGTTTGTTAAAGGGTTAATCGATGGGATTAATAAAACAATTTCCATTGAAAAACCATTAGGTACTATTGTCCTTTTTTGTCCCTAAGTCAAGTCAGCTTATTTTTATAAACTTTATTGTGTTAATGGGTCGAACAGTGATAAAAAGTCACTGATAAAATAACGAATTAATTAATATTAATTTTCATAAGGAGGTGAAGAAAAATGTCTCAAGTGTTGGTAGATGAGTTGGAGGTACAGCAAGAAGAAGCACAGAAGGACAAGTTTTTAACATTTACTCTTGGAAAGGAGTACTACGGAATTGAGATTAAATATGTGACAGAAATTATAGGGATACAACCTATTACTGAAGTGCCTGAATTACCTGATTACATTCGAGGAATAGTAAATTTGCGAGGAAAAATAATCCCTGTGATGGATGTGAGACTAAGATTTAAAAAGGAATTCAAAGAGTATAATGATAGGACTTGTGTAATTGTTATTGATGCAGAAAATATTCTCATCGGGCTCATTGTAGATAGCGTCTCGGAAGTGCTGTCCATTCCGAGTGCAGATATTGTCGCTCCACCGGATTTAAGCCATACCGGAAATAAGTATATTAAGGGCATTGGTAAAATCGGAAGCGATGTTAAGCTTATAATGGATTGTGAGAAGTTGCTTTCGGATGAATTGATGGATAGTTTAAGCAATGTAATATAAATCAAGGAGGATTAAATAATGCGTTGGTTTTTTAATTTAAGGATATCTGCAAAATTAATTATAAGTTTTTTGATTGTTGCAACTATTGCAGGAGTGGTTGGGGGTGTTGCTCTTATAAACATCAATGATATGAGCGAAGCGGATGTATTAATGTATGAGGAAAACACACTAGGGCTTGACTATACTGGAAATGCATCCGTCAGATTCCAGAGGATAAGGTATAATACAACAAAAATTTTTATGATGGACACTGAAGAAGAACTGGAAAATTGCATAAAAAAAATATCAGAACATATTGCAAAGACTGAAGAGTATCTAGGCTTGTACGAGGAAGGAATTATCAATGAGGTTGACCGCAAGCGGTTTAATGAATTAAAACCTCAATGGGAGGAATTTAAATCCCGGGTTAATAAATTAGTTGAACTTATAAAAGCAGGGCAGAAAGAACAGGCAAAAGAATTAGCCCTTGGAGAAATTACCGATATTGGAGACGTGTTGATGAATTTATTTGATGATTTAGTGGAATATAACTCCAATGGTGCAAAAACTAGAATGGAACAAAATAAGGAAATTGCATCTACCGCTTCAAGAACGATGATTATTGTGATATTTATAGGTGTGATTGCAGCTATTGGTTTGGGACTATTTATATCCCGAATTATCAGTAAACCTATTGGCAAAATGGTTGAAGCTGCCGACAAACTTGCAGTAGGAGATGTAGATGTAAATGTTAAAATAGATACAAAGGATGAAGTCGGTAAATTGGCGGAATCCTTCAATAAAATGATAGAAAATATCAGAGAACAAGCTCTTGTGGTGGAAAAGATGGCTTCGGGCGATATGACAGTACAGGTCAAAGTAAAATCCGACAAAGATCTGTTGGGTAAAAAGCTCAGCGAAATGATAGAAACAAATAACGAAGTGCTCAGTAATATCAACTATGCTGCAGAACAGGTAGCAACCGGTGCGAAGCAGGTATCGGATTCCAGCATGCAGCTTTCACAAGGAGCTACAGAACAGGCAAGTGCAATAGAGGAATTGACGGCTTCTCTCGAAGAAGTATCTGCACAGACAAAAATAAATGCAGAGAATGCAAACCAGGCCAATGAACTGGCTGGTGTTGCTAAAGACAATGCAGAGCAGGGAAATAGACAGATGGGTGATATGCTAAATGCTATGGAGGAAATCAATAACTCCTCAGCAAACATTTCAAGAATTATTAAAGTAATTGATGAAATAGCTTTCCAGACCAATATTCTTGCTTTGAACGCAGCAGTTGAAGCAGCAAGGGCCGGACAGCACGGTAAGGGATTTGCTGTGGTGGCTGAAGAGGTCAGAAACCTTGCTGCAAGGTCTGCTAATGCGGCAAAAGAGACTACTGAATTGATTGAAGGAACAATAAAAAGGACTGAAAATGGTACTAAGATAGCCAAGGAAACAGCAGAAGCACTCAATAAGATAGTGGGTGATGTTTCAAAAGCTGCTTCTCTGGTCAATGATATAGCTATTTCTTCCAATGAACAAGCATCGGCTGTGGCACAGATAAATCAAGGAATCATGCAGGTATCGCAGGTGGTACAAACCAATTCGGCTACATCCGAAGAGAGTGCGGCTGCTAGTGAAGAATTATCCAGCCAGGCTCAATTCCTGAAAGAGTCCGTTGCCAAATTTAAGTTAAAAAATGTGAAATCTATAGCAAACAACAATTTTAAGGAGCTCAGTCCTGAAATCATGAAGATGATTAACGACATTACAGAAAAAAAGCAAAAGAATCTTAACAAACAAAATGAGGAAATAGATACCAATAAATTAAAATCAAACAACGATTATAAAGAAGAATCTCCAAAAAACATTACATTGTTAGACAACGGTGAATTTGGCAAGTACTAAGTAAATTATTTGCACCAAAAAAGTGATATTATAATAATATATCACTTTTTTGGTGTTTTCTTATAATTATTGAATTTATAGAAAAAATTTTTCAAACCATTATATAATGATTCCACTGCATAAACTCTTTTTTTACAATAGATGTACCTTGACAACTTCACGCAATAACCATTATTAGGAAAATATCAAGGGTGTTTTGCTAATATTTACTAATTTGGGGTCAGAAATTACCTTT
>Ga0208825_1000931_pt1 | contig 24731 bp, 19 predicted proteins | sample AD_UKC113_MetaG_FD_184450 | JGI IMG/M metagenome (GOLD analysis project Ga0208825, IMG submission 184450) | Active sludge microbial communities of municipal wastewater-treating anaerobic digesters from Hong Kong - AD_UKC113_MetaG (SPAdes)... | ecosystem: Engineered > Bioreactor > Anaerobic >...
AACGCATCCGTCGGCTACTTTCCATCCGGGCAGGCCGCCTTCGGCATTTGTCCATTCTTTGGAGAGGTCGTTGCCATCGAATAGGATGATGGCATCCGAAGGAGCATCAGCTGCAGTTCGACCGGGAGTAACGACAGGAACTTCCGGTTCCCAGATTTCGGTCATTTCCGGTTTCATTTCCATAGGCTGTTTTGTTTGTGCGGACACACTTAAAGCAATGGCTGACAAGGTGAACGCTAAAATGCTAATTTTTTTCATCTGGTAAATATTTTGAAGTAATGTGTTCGACAATAAATATTAATCGATTGTCATTCAATGGTATCCGATAACTTTTGTGAATTTGTCATGAGCTACAGATGTTTCATGTCCATTTGTTTGGCATTGCTCACAAAAGTAATAAATTTGCGGTCAAAAATGGAATAATGATTTGAAAAAGTTAAGAAATATTTGGGAACGCATAAAAAATCATTGACTGACAACCGAGTTTTCCTCAATAATTGTTCTTGCGGTTTCGATAATGGTATCGATTTTTTTATTGGCATCTGCTTCACTCATCATCACCTCGAGATCCGGATCTACTCCAAATTCGATATGCTCCTTTTCGGCATTAAACATTGGGCTGGCTGAGAAACGCACAGACCAGCCATTTGGAAGTTCTGAAGAAAAAGGCAAACCGCTTCCTCCACCGGTTTTGTCGCCAACCACAGTTACTTGTGGAGCATATTTCATGATGCTGACAAATTCGTTAGTGGCACTATAGCAGCCTCTGTTTGTGAGGATTACTACCGGTTTTTGATAGCGAACATAAGGTGAGCTTTCGATATATTTGGGATACAACTCGGAGAAATCGTTGTGTCCCGGACCTATTTTGTGCGAAATGTATCCAATCAGCGTTCGCTCGTTGAAAAATCGGCTGGCGATACGTTCAACGTTGGTCAAACTTCCCCCGCCATTGTCTCTCACATCAATGATCATACCTTTGCATATAGCCATGCGGCTTATGATTTGCGAAAGAGTACCTTCTCCCACATCATCCGAAAAACTGCCATAATATACATATCCGATATTGTCTTCCAGTATTTTATAAATCATGCCTCCGGCTATCGAATAATCGGTACCTAAATATTTTTCTTGAATCTTTGGATCAAAATTGGCAGGATAATCTTCTTGCCATTTCCAATAGCGAGATATATCGTGCGATGCTATTAGATTTACGTGTCCGTCTTTCAACTCTTCAAGCATCATTCCCAGTAGTTTGAAAAGCGATTCGCTGCTCATATTTTCCGTTATGCGGGGACTGTATTTTAAATAGACCGAATCCCAATCTATTTGTTTGTAATCGAAAAAACAATAATTCCGATCTATGATATACCATAACGCTTCAAAATTGCCTCGTGGCGAATTTTCGAATGTCATCAATTCGTCTCGACATCCGGTAAAGCAAAAAAGCACGATCAAACCCATCAAAACATTTTTCGATTTCATATCTTATGGCATGAGCAGTTGTTGAAAGTCGGCAAACGAATATCGGTAATAATTCAAATCGATATCATCGGCAGCGGCGGCAAGTCTGCCTGTGTGCGAAAACTGCCAGATTACCCATTCATCCCTGGCGACAGTCGGTTCTTGATGTAAATCGCAAATCCAAATCGGATTGTCGGGAAATTCGGATTCGATATAGGCATTGTAGCAATCTTTGTTGGTGTAAATAATCGGATGTTTGCCGTAATGTTCAAACATCGCCTGTTCCAGGTTTTTCAATTCGGTCAGCATTTTGGCACGTGACGATTTGTTGCGCGAATCCACATTGATACGCGAATGTTCGACATCTATCGCCGGAATCAAATCGCCGGAGTGAATGTTGGAGTTGCGGATAAAATGTGCGGCCTGTCGTCGCCCGTTCAACCCGAAGATGTAAAAATGGTAGGTTCCTACTTTCAGCCCCGCTGTTTTTGCGGCGCGATAGTTACTTTTGTAGTTCCTGTCTTTATGACTCATGCCTTCAGTGGATTTCAGATACACGAATGTAACATTTTCATCTCGCAACTGTTCCCAGTTGATAAAAGAATTGTGATGCGAAACATCTATTCCCCGAACGAAATATTTATCCGAAAACTCCGAATCGTCGAATGTGTGAAAAACCGAATTTCGCAGACGAACAAAATGAATGATGATAACCGACAAGAGGATGAACAAGAAGCCGGCAGAGACAAATCTGATGATTTTTCGTTGTTTCCGTTTAATTGTTCTGTGTCTTCTTCTGTTTCTTTTCGATTTGTTTTTTGCAGATGTGCGAGCGCTCATTTTCGGTTCCGAAGTACAATTGACTTTTGTTGTGTTTATCCACACGCAATTTTGTTGATTCGGCGTTCATGTCTTCCCCCCTCGAATGGTGTATTCAGAAATGTAACCAATATGTCGTATATTTCTTCTTCGGAAAGATAGCGACCCGGCAAAGAAAGGATATTGGCATCGTTGTGAGCTCGTGCATAAAAAGCAATTTCGGGAATCCAGCACAAGGCGGCTCTTATTCCCTGATGTTTGTTGACGGTCATGTTGATGCCGTTGCCGGTTCCGCAAATGGCTATACCGGGATAGCATTCTCCGTTTTCTACGGCCGTAGCCAAAGGATGTGCATAATCGGCATAATCGGAACTTTCGGGCGAATAAGTGCCAAAATCCTTGTAGGGAATTCCTTTTTCCTCAAGAACTTTTATCACATATTGTTTGGCTTGATAGCCGGCATGATCGGATGCCAATCCGATGGGTTTTTCGGCTTCGTCGAACAAGGTTGCCATTGTTTACATCTTTTTTTATTTTCTTGCAAATATAATTGTGTTTCGAAGAAAAAGTTTCTCCGAAACACAATAAATGTATGATTAGAGCAATTTTTTTACTTGTTGATATACGTTTTGGGCGGTGAATCCGAGCTTTTCGTCAAGTACTTTGTAGGGTGCCGAAAAGCCAAACGAATTCAATCCCCAAACGCTGCCGTCGGCGCCTACAAGTCCTTCGAGAGTTACCGGAAGTCCTGCCGTCAAGCCGAACTTCTTTTTGCCTTTCGGCAAAACCGATTCCTGATATTCGATGCTTTGTTTGCGGAACAATCCTTCGGAAGGAACCGATACGATGCGGACGCCAATGCCCTCTTTGCGTAACAAAGCAGCGCCTTCAACAAGGGTCGAAACTTCAGAACCCGAAGCCAACAGGATCACATCGTAGTTTTCGTCGCTTTCCACCACATAAGCACCCTTGTCGGCTTTCAATGCTTCTTCGAAGCGTGAGGTTGTGGCCGGCAAATCCTTGATGTTTTGTCGCGAAAGGACGAGTGCCGAAGGCGTGTTTTTGTTTTCCAACGCCAGTTTCCATGCAACTGTCGTTTCGTGCACATCGGCAGGACGAAGCACAAGCACCGAATTTCGTCCGCTGTGGTTCTGCAGCTTCTCCATCAGCCTGATTTGAGCTTCCTGTTCCACAGGTTCGTGGGTAGGCCCGTCTTCGCCTACTCTGAAAGCATCGTGTGTCCAGATGAAAACGATCGGTTTTTCCATGATGGCTGCCAGTCTGACAACGGGCTTCATGTAATCCGAAAATACGAAAAATGTTCCACATGCCGGAATCACGCCTCCGTGAAGGCTCATACCCACACACAATGCACCCATTGTGAGTTCCGAAACGCCAACCTGCAGGAACGCACCCGTGAAATCGCCTTTTTTGAAAGCATGAGTATATTTGAGAAATCCGTCGGTTTTGTCGGAATTTGACAGATCGGCTGAGGCTACTATCATATTTTCGACGTGTTGAGCCAAATAACCGAGAACGGTTGCCGAAGCTGCCCGAGTAGCCTGGTCAGGCTTTTGGGCAATTTCGTTCCATTTGATATTCGGCAGTTTGCCCGAGAACCATTGTTGTTCCTTTTCGGCTAATTGCGGATGAGCAGCAGCCCATTCGTCGTGTTTCGCTTTTTTGGCGGCAACAATTTCTTTCAATTGGGCTCTACGATTTTCATATAGCGCTTTTGATTCGGGGAAAATGACAAACGGATTTTCGGGATCACCTCCCAAATTGCGTACAGTTTGCGCAAAATCGGCGCCGGCAGCGCTCAATGGCTGTCCGTGTGTGGAAACTTTACGTTCGAATGACGAATTGTCGGCAGCTTTGGCACCTTTTCCCATCACGGTTTTTCCGATGATGATGGTTGGCCGCTCGGTTTCGGCTTTGGCTTCGTTGAGTGCCGCGCGTATCGCATCCACGTCGTTACCATCGATGGTAATAACTTTCCAATTCCAGGCTTCATATTTCTTGGCCACATTTTCGCTGGTGACGGCATCGGTTTCGGTGGAGAGTTGGATGTCGTTCGAATCGTAGAACATAATCAGATTGCTTAAGCCTAAATGACCGGCAATGCGTCCCACGCCTTGCGATATTTCTTCCTGAATGCCGCCATCCGAGATGTAGGTGTAAATCGTATGATTGACGATGTTTCCCAAACGTGCCTCAAGAAATTTGGCGGCAATAGCTGCTCCGGCCGCAAAAGCATGACCTTGTCCCAGAGGGCCCGAAGTGTTTTCGATGCCTCTTTCCACATCGATTTCGGGATGTCCCGGAGTAGGGCTGCCCCATTGCCTGAATTCCTTCAACTCGTCGAGGGTGAATTTGCCGCTCAATGCGAGCACCGAATAGAGCATGGGCGACATGTGTCCCGGGTCGAGAAAAAAGCGGTCGCGATGTTCCCAATGGGGATTCTCGGGGTCATATTCGAGAAATTCGCTGAATAACACGTTTATAAAATCGGCGCCTCCCATGGCACCGCCCGGATGTCCCGAATTTGCTTTTTCGACCATTGCTGCCGAAAGAATGCGGATGTTGTCCGCTGCTTTTTGCATGATTGATTTATCGTTCATAAAAGAAAATTATGTAAATAAGTTATGGAATTCAACGTTAAAGATACAACTGAGCAATTTGTTGTTGTTCGATGTTCGCAAAGATAAACTTTTTCGCCTACAAACAAGTGTAAAATTTGATATGTTTAGTGGATAAAACGGTATTTTTGATAATTCTTATCGATCATTCATTTATCGAGTGCTCTGTTGATAAACGCATTGAGTGGATATTGTGCTTTGAAAACTTCCATGATGCGTTCTATGAGGTGTTCTTGCATGAAAAAATCGTTCGGCACAGGATAGCCGGTAACGAAATGTTTGTTTTTCAATAAATCTATTTCCTCGAAATCTTTCGGATAACCCTTGGGCGGATTTTTCAGTTTGTCTTCTTCGGACAGAGTGCCGAAATATTTTTTGAACGATTTGTTTTCGAGTATTTTCCTGATTTCTTGTGGATGATGGTATATTTCGTTGCGAACGGATTCGAGTGTTTCGGGAGCCGGCATGTAGATGCCGCCCGACAGCATCGATTCGTCGGGTTGGATGTGAACATAGTATCCCGCCCGTTCGGCTTTTTTCCCGCCTTTGGCAATGAATGCTCCGAAATTGGTTTTGTAGGGCGATTTGTCGTGCGAAAAGCGTACATCGCGATAGATGCGGAAAATGCACTCTTCGGCACTTACCGTACCGATACTTTCGTCGAGTTGACTTAGGGGGACGATGAGGGCATTGACAAATCCGGCAAATTCCCGGTGAGCCGCGATGTATTCGTCCTTATGCTCGTTGAACCAGTTGCGGTCGTTGTGTACTTGAAGTTTCGAGAGAAAATCGAATATTTGTTTGAAATTCGTCATCATCTTGTTTTTTATTGTTCGAAACGATTACCCTAAAAGGCGGAGAAATTCTCCAAAGCCTTTAATACGAATGCAAAAATATTGCTTTTATTTCAGTTGTTTACCTGTTTTTGTGTTTTATTGACGCTAAAACCGAAAAATATATTGCCGAAGAAATGTACTCAATTCAATTTAAGAGTAAAATGATTTTCAAATATGAGTTCCCCCTTCGATTTAGATGCTCGAATAGCCACTAAAATAGATAAAGCGGGAGAAACAATAAAATTGTATTCTCTCGCTTTTGATTTCGGACGTCGTATTGCCGTCGTTAAATTAATGTCGGGGTACCAAGATTCGAACTTGGGACCCCCTGCTCCCAAAGCAGGTGCGCTAACCGGGCTGCGCTACACCCCGAAAATTCTTTTCCGTTGAATTGTGGCGCAAAATTACAACGAATCTCCCACATCTCAAAACATTTCCTGTTTTTTTTACCTTCGTGCATGTTTCACACAAGAATTCAGTACATTTGCACTCGCGAAAAAAACAATTTAAAACCTTATGTATAGAACTAAAACGTGCGGCGAACTTAGATTGGCCGATGTCAATTGCGAAGTGATACTTGCCGGATGGGTGCACAAAATTCGAAAAATGGGAGGTATGACTTTTATCGATTTACGCGACCGATACGGAATTACTCAATTGTCGTTTAATCAGGAAGTGGATGCCAATCTTTGCGAACAGGCCAACAAACTGGGACGCGAATGGGTTGTTCAGGTTACGGGAACCGTGAAAGAGCGTTCGAATAAAAACCCGAATCTTGCGACCGGCGACATCGAACTGATTGTTTCGAAACTCATCGTGCTTAATCCTTCCAAAACTCCCCCTTTCACTATTGAAACAGATACCGACGGTGGCGACGATCTGCGTATGAAATATCGCTATCTCGATTTGCGTCGGACTGTTGTTCGCCAAAATTTGGAACTTCGGCATCGCATGGCTTTCGAAACGCGCCGATATATGGACGAACATGGTTTTCTGGAGGTCGAAACTCCCGTCCTGGTGGCTTCCACTCCCGAAGGAGCTCGCGATTTCATCGTTCCTTCACGTATGAATCAAGGCGAGTTTTATGCATTACCACAATCGCCACAGCTGCTTAAACAATTGTTAATGGTAGCCGGATTCGACCGCTATTTTCAGATTGTAAAATGCTTCAGAGACGAAGACTTGCGGGCCGACCGTCAACCGGAATTTACCCAAATAGACTGCGAAATGTCGTTTGTGCAACAGGAAGATATCCTGAATATTTTTGAAGGATTGACCAAGCACTTGTTCAAAACGATCAAAAATATAGATCTACCCGAATTTCCACGTATGAGTTACGCCGATGCCGTGAAATATTATGGCTCGGACAAACCCGATATTCGCTTCGACATGAAATTCGTTGAACTAAAGGATCTGACCGAAGGTCACAATTTCTCCGTTTTCGATTCGGCCGAATATGTCGGAGGCATTTGTGCAAATGGATGTGCAAATTACACCCGCAAACAGCTCGACGAGTTGACCGATTTCGTGAAACGGCCACAAATTGGAGCCAAAGGTTTGATATACGTTCGTTACAACGAAGATGGTTCCATCAAATCGTCAGTAGATAAATTTTATGGCGAAAGCGACCTGCGAGCATGGATCGACCGCTTCAATGCCAACCCGGGTGACTTGCTGCTGATACTTGCCGGTGAAACCGAAAAAACGCAAAAACAACTTTCGGAACTTCGTTTAGAAATGGGCACACGCCTCGGATTGAGAGACAAATTCAATTACAAATGTCTGTGGGTGGTAGATTTTCCGCTGTTGGAAAAAGATGAAGAGCTGGGGCGATATTTTGCGAAACATCATCCATTCACTTCGCCTAAGCCGGAAGACATTCCTTTGCTCGACACCGATCCGGGAAAAGTCCGCGCCAATGCCTACGATATGGTCATCAACGGAGTTGAAGTTGGGGGCGGGTCTATTCGTATCCACGACAGTGAATTGCAGAAAAAAATGTTTGCCACTCTTGGATTTACGGAAGAAAGAGCTCAAGAACAATTCGGATTTTTGATGAATGCTTTTCAATATGGTGCACCACCTCACGGAGGAATCGCATTCGGATTGGATAGGCTTGTTTCCATTTTTGCAGGACTCGACAGCATTCGCGATTGCATTGCTTTCCCCAAAAACAATTCGGGACGCGACATGATGCTCGATGCACCGTCGAAAGTTGATCAAGCACAATTGGATGAATTGGGAATCATGATCAAGGAAAAGAAATAATATCGTTTACTCCATCAAACAACAAAAGCTGCCTGCGGGGCAGCTTTTGTTGTTTATAAACGCCGGTGTCATCTCATCAAAGAGAATATCCTTCGCTGTAGGTTTTGTTGTAGAGTCTGTTTCTCGTCGCTTCCTCATCATCTACAAAAGTTTGCGTTTCAGGATTCCATCTGATGGGGCGCATCAGATCGTAGGCGATATTACCCAATGTGCAAACCGTGCACGAATGATGTCCTATTTCAACCGGAACAACCGGATCGGTCTTCGATTTTATCGATTCGATAAAGTTGACCAGATGCGGTATTTTGGTTTCGTAAGCACCTTCGGTTTCTTCTACTTTTGGCGGCAGCAAACTGTCGTCTGAAGCCAGAAAATGCTCTCTCGATACTTCAATCCACCCTTTATCTCCCCAAAACTTCACGCCTTTGGTCTTCTGTTCGTTGAATGGTTCTTCCGTCATTACCACTCCGTTTGCATATTTGTAGGTAAGGAATTTTGTGTCCCGGTAGCCGGCAGGAATGATTTCGACGGGACCACTGTTATCCATGCCCAGTCCCCATTGTGCTATATCGAACATGTGTGCACCCCAGTCGGTAGTGAACCCTCCGCCCAATTCTTTATACCAACGCCATGCGCCCCAAAACTGTTCGTTTTGTTCGGGATCAAGGCTTATGGGTGGATTCAGTTGTGAATTGTAATGAACATATTCCGAAGGGCCTAACCACATCTTCCAATCTAAGTCGGAAGGAACGGGTTCTTCCGGTAGATCATAGGGTTTGGGAGGCGCTCCTACATAAGCATTCACGCGCTCGATTTTCCCGATTTTACCTTCCTGTACCATTCGCACTGCGTGTTGAAAATTAGGATCGGAGCGTTGCTGACTGCCGACACCCAAAATCACCCCATTATCACGAACGGCTTTAACCAATGCCTGACCTTCCTTGATGGTGAATGTCAGCGGTTTCTCGAGATAAACATTTTTCTTTGCCTTGCAGGCATCCATTGCTATGAAAGCATGCCAATGGTCGGGTGTAGCTATCACAACTGCATCGATGTCTTCACGGGCAAGTAGATCTTTATAGTTGCCATATGTTTCTACTGTAACATTCTGTTGTGAAGCGGCATAATGATTGTTTACCCGCCTTAAAAAACGCTCTCTTTTCACGCCGTACACATCACTGCCGGCCACCACTTCAACTCCCGGGATACTGATAAATCCGTTGAGCAAATACATGGCCTGCTGCCCTAATCCGATAAATCCGAGCCGGATGATTTCGTCATCGTTTTTTTTGTTTTGTGTGCACGAGGCCAAAAATTGAGGAAACACGGCAACTCCGACTGCACCCACTGTTGCGGTCTTTAGAAAATCTCTTCTGGAAAGTTTTTTGCTCATGATCGATTAGATATTAAATAAATAACTTTGTTCGTGCGCAAATTTATATCAAAAAAATGATTTTTATACACAGATCAATAAAAAAATCAATACGCCGATTTTTAGTTATTTTCGAGCATATTTTTCCTTTCATGTTTCGGTCGTACTTGCGTCGTATTTGGTTCGAATAAAAACCAATCGAGATTTTACCCGACCCATCAACAATTTCAGGTCGTTTTAACTTCTCATGAAAGCTATATTCCAACTTTTTGTTGTTAACGCGCGTGAATGAAGTCCAAAGGAAATTAATCGGTATTCATAAAGGTTATCTTTTCGATACTCGTTTTCATTTTCGAAGAAAAAATTTTATCTTTACCAGTTCTATTTCGTTCAATGAATTCGAAAATATTGATTGTGGAAGATGATGCTTCTTTTGGAACCATGTTGCAAAAATGGTTCGAAAGAAACAATTTCTCGCCGGTGTTGTGTTCTGAAATGCAGTCGGCAAAGGAAAAAATGCTGAAGGCTTCGTTTGATCTCGTCTTGTCCGATTTACGACTTCCTGACGGGGATGGAATTATTTTGCTCAATTGGATGAGAGAGCGACATTTGGATACCCCGGTTATCATCATGACGAGTTACGGCGAAATTTCAACTGCAGTCTCTGCCATCAAACTCGGAGCTTCCGATTTTCTGGAAAAGCCTCTTAATCCTTCGGTCTTGAAAGAAAAAATCGAAGCAATTCTTCGCGCTCCCAACCCCGACGAAAATGTTTCGAAAAAGAGGGTAACGCCGGTTGATACACAATCCGCCGAAAGCAAATTTGTAGAAGGTAAGTCGCCACTGACCGTTCAGATGCATCATTATGTCGATTTGGTGGCTCCCACACTCATGGCTGTAATGATTGTCGGCGAGAGTGGAACAGGCAAAGAACATACTGCCCGAATGATTCACGACAGAAGCGATCGTGCGAACGGACCTTTTGTGGCGGTCGATTGTGGTGTTCTATCGATGGAATTGGCCCCAAGTGAGCTTTTCGGCCATAAAAAAGGTTCGTTTACTTCAGCCGTTGAAGACAAAAAAGGCGTTTTTGAGGAGGCAGATGGTGGAACCTTGTTTTTGGATGAAGTAGGCAATTTGCCTTATGGCGTTCAGAAACAATTGTTGCGGGCACTGCAGGAAAAGAAAATTCGCCCGGTAGGAAGCAATGCAGATATTGAGGTGAATGTTCGCCTTGTAACGGCAACGAACGAGGATCTTGAAAAAGCTATTGCGGCCGGCACTTTTCGCGAAGATCTCTATCATCGGTTGAATGAATTTATGATTCAGATTCCTCCGTTGCGAAAGTGCTTGGAGGATATTGGCGCGTATGCCGAACATTTTATGAACGAAGCGAATGTCGAGCTCAACAAACATGTGCGATTCATCGAAAAAGATGCGTTAGACCGATTGAAAAGTTATTCCTGGCCCGGAAATTTGCGCGAATTGCGGAATGTGATTCGTAGAGCAGTGCTTTTCGCTACTGAGGATGTTATCAGAGCTGAGTCTATTTATTTGCCGAGCGAAAAAGCGACAGATTCGGATGAATTGTTGCCTGAGCAGCTTTCATTAAACAAAAATCCCGAAACCGAAATAGAAAAAATCAAAGCTGCCCTGGCCAAAGTCAACGGCAACAAATCTCAAGCAGCCCGCATGTTGGGTATCGATCGGAAAACGCTGTATAATAAATTGCACCTGTATGGTATAGAGATTTGATTGCAGTTTTGGCCTTTTTTTGATAGCAATCGGGTTTACCTTTTTCTCAATTTTATTTCCCGTTTTTCAGATAATTGATTTTTACCAATTCCGTAAACTTTTCCACTTTTTTCACTGTTTCGGCGAGTTCGTTTTTCCAGTTGGGATACGCCGATTCATTCTGTCCGCGCAACTTATCCATTTTTATCAATACATCACATAAATAATCGGCATTGAGTTGTGACAGAAATGGATGCATTTTATGGCACAGTCGTTGTGCATTTTCGAAATCGTCCTTTTCAATCAACTTAAGCAGCTGTTTCGTATCATTTTCGGAGGTTTCTACAAAATTTGTGAGAATCTCGCAAATGGTTGCCTCATCGTCGCCAAAAAGTGAGGCGAGCGCAGGAAATTGTTGATTGATGGGTGTAGGTATTTCCGATATGTTGTCGAGATGCAAAATTTGGTCGAGCCGGTTCAATCGAATGGGTTTGGTGATGAGACCATCGAACCCGTCTTTAGAAGCCTGTTCCATAGAATAGTCGTCGTGAGCCGTCATAATCCAAACCGGGATTCGTGAATCACGCCGACGTATGGCCTCCAAAATGTCTTTTCCGGTGATGCCGATCATTTCCATATCGGTGAAAACGATATCGAAATTCGAAATTTCATTTAACAACCGATCCGTTTCTTCGGCATTTCTGCAAAGAACGACTTTGCATCCACGTTTTTTCAGGTATTCCGAAATCATATTGCCCAGCGGCGCATCGTCTTCGAAAATTAAAATATTACGAAGTTCGGGTTCCCTTTTTTCGACTGCATCCTCAGGATGAATATTCGGAGTTTCCATTCTTTCGAAAGGAAATTCGATGGCTACTTGCGTACCCTTGCCTTTTTGGGACTTTACCGAAATATTGCCATGCAAAGATTCTACCAACCCTTTTGTAACATACATGCCGAATCCGCTTCCTTCGGTTTTCAAACCATTTTCCATCCGCGAAAAAGGTTTGAAAATTTTATCGATGTTCCGGTTATCGATGCCGATACCGGTGTCGGTAATTGTTAAGACAACTTTTTCGTGATGTTCCAATGTGATGTGGATGTTCCCGCTCATAGTATATTTCACTGCATTCGAGACCACATTTGTGAGTATTTGTTTGACGACGGTATAGTCAGAATTTGTTGGGAAGGTGGGCTCGGCGAGGTTTTCGAATACAATCTCCAGCTTTTTTTCTTCTATAAGCGGACGAAACATCTCGACAACCTCTTCTACGAGTTCTATCAGATCGAATCGACTAATATTGAGTGTTCCGGAATTTTGTTCCAATCGTGAAAATTCGAGCAGATTCGAAAGCATGTTCAGCATATATTTGCCGGAGCTTTGAGCCGAAATCATCTGATGTTTTTTTTCGGGATCGGATTCCTGTCTGCTCCACATCTCAAGATAACCCATAATAGAGCTGAGAGGCGTTTTCATATCGTGAGAGATGGACAAAAGCAGTTTGTGCCGACTTTCCATAAGGCTTTCGGTGAGTCGTTTTTCTTCGGCTAACTCGCGTCGGGCTCTTTGTCCTTTGTTGAGATCTTTTACGATAAACAAAATGATGGTTGCGACGAGCAGTAAGGAAAAAGCGCCTACGGCAACGGCAAAGAGAAAAATCTTTTGTGTCAGATTTTCGTTTTTCGATGTATTCAGTTTAACTACCTCCACCGTTCTATCGTATAATTGAGTCAGGAGTTCGGATATTTGAAGCGATATCGACTGTTCGGCCTGAATCAAATTCTGCACTTGTTTTTCGATGTCTCTAATGTTGGAGGAGTAGCTGAGTGCTGCTTCGTGCGTGATATCTTTCAGGTCCTTATAAAATAGGGTGTCGGCTTTCGACGTAAGAACCGTGTCTTTTTTCGTTCGGGTGATGGTGATCGTTGTATCGGGGGCGTGTTTGGGGTTGAAAACGCTTTTCAATCTCGACCAGAAATTTTTTTCTTTTTTCACGACTATCGTAGTATCCTTATATGTGGTTACCGAAACGGAATCTTTCACGATATCGGAATAAGATGTGTCGATTTTTTTATCGACTTTCTTCAGCGGATTTTGTGCCTTGAACTGACGAATGAGCTGGCCCACAATCTCGTTTTTTTCCACCAACAACGAATCGATATTGTCCAATAACCGCTTTTGATCTTGGCGGATACTTTCCTTTTTAATGGTTGCAATTTGTTGCAAAATGTCCGTTGAAATCGAATCATAGAGATTTCGGTCCATATCTCGAGGTGCCATCAGATATGAATTCATAAGATCTTGTGCCTGCTGAACCGAGTTGATGAGATTGCCCGTTTGAGCAAGTAGTCGATAGGAGATGTCAACATTTTGAGATTGTTCATCGATACTCGTTTTCAGACGTAACGAATAAGCAAGGACGCCGGCGAAATAAAGTGCAATAATCAGAAAAATCAATCCGATCTTTATTCTTATTCCACGTTCTAATGAATTTTCGTCGCTCATGTTTTCTTATTTTGGCCGTTCAAATATAATCAAATTTGGTGGTAACTATTCTTTTTTTATTACCGAGATCGTATAGATTGATCTTTATTACGAAACAAATGTGGATTTTCTTGATTCTATGTGTGGAAAAATTCCACATCCTCCACATTACTTCCACACATTCCGGGTTTTGGCACACATCGATATAATGTTTTTAATATTCAGATAATCAAATATGTAATGTCTATCGGACGAAAAAAAGGTTTGTGTTGTATGGTATTTGTATAGGTAAATGCAGAAAGATGAAATTAAGATTTCAGATCAAAGTAAGTGAAGTAAAACATTAAAAATTTATCGTTATGAAAAAAGTTATTTTATCATTTGCAGTAATAGCCGGGTTGGGCACATTAACAAGTGTCAATGCTTCGAATATATCGAACGATGAGGCTAACGTGATTACCGTTTGGCAGGACAATGGGTTTGTAGATGTAACTCTGGACTCCCTGAATGAGAAAGTGCAGGCATCGATAAATGCTATTTTGCAGGAATATGAATTGAATTCTCTTCAATACAATGCCGAAAAACAGATTACCAAACTTGAAGCTACCCATAAAAGCGACAAGAGCGTAAAAGTTTTCTATTTCGATGCCGAAGGCAAGGAAATAAAAATGGAAGCTCCGGCCGAAGAACAAAAGACGGATGCAGGTAATACCGCTACATCGCCAAATGTGCTATTTGTAGAATCGTTTGAAACGAGCCAGGACAGCGATTTTGTAGATGTCAAATTCGAAGAATTAAACGAGAAAGTGCAAGCTGCCGTTCGCGTGATCGATCAAACCTATTATTTGAATGCTTTGCAGTATAATTCCGAAAAGCAGATTACCAAAGTAGAGGCTACCAAGAAGGATGACAATTCGAAAAAAACATTCTATCTGGATGCAGAAGGAAACGAAATTGAAATGGAGTCTTCCGAAAAGAATGTTGAAAGCACCTCAGACACTCAAGCTCCTTCTATCGAAATGATGTATGCAATGCAGGATGACGGTTTTGTAGAAGTTAAATTAGAAGATTTGAATGAAAAGGTGCAAGAAGCTGTTCGGACAATAAGTGAGATCTACGAGCTTAATTCGCTGCAATACAATGCCGAAAAGCAAATCACCAAGATTGAAGCTACCAAGAAAGATGATCAATCGAAGAAAACTTTCTATATCGATAATGATGGTGTGGAAACAACGATGGATCAATCTCCCGAGTCGGTTCAAAACACGAACGAAGGCATGGAATAATCAACCGGATTTATGAGAATTTACACAATCATCTCTATATATCTTCTCTTTCCTATCTCTTTCAGATACAAGTGATTTAACCAAACCTTAACTATGCAAATTACCTCTTTAAGGCGATCTTAAAGGGGTAATTCCCTTTTCTACTGCTGGTTCCAAATTAGCCACGATTCCAATGCCTGAAGTTCGAGCATTTCGCGACCGTTTTTTGTAGTAGCTCCTTGCCTTTCACCCTGTTTCAGAAATAATGTTTCGTCCGGATTATAAATCAAATCGTAGAGCAGATGCTGCTGGGTGATAAACGAATAGGGGATTTGAGGACATTCGTCGACATTGGGGAAAGTGCCTACCGGCGATGCATTGACAATGACGGTGAAATCTTTCATGATTTCGGGTGTCAATTCATCGTAAGTAAATCTGTTTTCGCCTGCTGATCGAGAAACAAAACGATGCTCCAATCCCAAGTCGAAAAGAGCTTTGGATACGGCTTTCGATGCTCCCCCTGTTCCCAAAATCAGTGCTTTTCGGTGAATTTGAGGTTGCAGGAGTGGCGTGATCGATTTTTTGAATCCGATATAATCGGTATTGTATCCTGCGAGTCGATAAAAATACATATTGCCCGGTTCGCGTGTGATTTTGATAACATTCACTGCCCCTATCGTAGCGGCAATGTCCGAAATTTCGTCCAAAAACGGAATGACCTTTTCCTTATATGGAATAGTTACATTCAAACCTTTGAGGTGCTGATTGAACAAAATCACTTCCCGAAGTTGCAGAATATCGTCGATTTCGAAATTAAGGTATTCGGCGTCAATATGTTCGCGACTAAATTTTTCGGCGAAGAATGCTGCCGAGAAAGAGTGTTTCAGCGGAAATCCGATTAAACCGTAAGCGTCCATTCCGTTCAGTATTTGAGGCCTTTTTCTATGGGTTTTTCTGCAATGTACATCGTACAAATTCCGAGTGTTAACCGACGGAGACGAATTTTGGTAAATCTGTTTTTTTTGAGAATCTGCATCATTTCTTTCCCTTGGGGAAAAGCAGCAATCGATTCGGGCAGATATTCGTATGCGCGTTTTTCGGTAGCGAGCAGGTCTGCCATCAGAGGCATCACATAGTCGGAATAGACTTCATATAGTTGCTTGATCGGCTTTTTTTCGGGAGTGGAGAGTTCGAGAAAAAGGAATACTCCTCCCGGACGGAGTACACGCAAGATTTCGCGAAAGCTTGTGTCGATATCTTCGAAGTTGCGAACGCCAAATGCTGCAATAGCCGCATCAAATGTATTATCGGGAAATCGTAAGTTGGCACAGTCCTGCTTTTCGAACGAAATCACATCGTTCAACCCTTGTTTTTCAACTTTTTGTCGCCCGATTTGCATCATTCCGTCGGAAATATCGATTCCGATTACCTGATCCGGACGAGCTATTTTTGCTGCCAAGATGGCAAAATCGCCAGTACCGGTGGCAATATCGAGCACATGTTTCGGCCGAAATCGGTATAGTACTTTCATGGCCTCTCTGCGCCAATATTTGTCGATTCCCATCGACAGAACCCCATTAAGTTTGTCGTAGTTGGGAGCAATGGCATCGAACATGTGCGATACTTGCTCCCTTTTCGACTCAGCTGTGTTGTAGGGATGTATTTTTTCTACGTTATATGCCATTTTAAAAACAGTTGGTTAACACCGACGGATAAATTTATTTGCTTAAATATTCCAGAACGTTTTTCTCGATACGCTTTTCCAAATCTTTTGTGTCGGCTTTTACAAATTTTTCGCCCGTAATGGTTTCGAACAGTTCGATGTAGCGCGCCGAAACACTTTCACAAAACTCGGGAGTCATCTCGGGTACTTTCTGACCCTGCTGACCTTGAAAACCGTTATCCATGAGCCATTTACGAACAAATTCTTTCGAAAGCTGCCTTTGCTCTTCTCCTTTTTCGAATCGTTCTTCATATCCTTCGCTATAGAAGTAACGCGATGAGTCGGGAGTGTGAATTTCGTCGATGAGGTAGATTTTGCCGTCCTTTTTGCCAAATTCGTATTTGGTGTCCACCAAAATCAGTCCTTTTTCGGCAGCCATTTGTGTACCTCGTTCGAACAAGGCGTAGGTGTATTTCTCGATTTGTTCGTATTCTTCTTTGCTTACCAGCCCTTGTGCAATGATTTCTTCTTTCGAGATATTCTCGTCGTGTCCTTCTTGTGCTTTAGTCGTAGGCGTGATGATGGGTGAGGGGAATTTCTGATTTTCTCTCATTCCCTCGGGAAGTGAAACGCCACAAAGTGTGCGAATCCCATTCTTGTATTCTCTCCACGAACTTCCGGTGAGATAGCCACGAATAACCATTTCTACTTTATAAGGTTCACACTTCATACCCACGGTAACCATTGGATCGGGTGAAGCCTGTTTCCAGTTGGGCACAATATCGGCAGTTGCATCCAGAAATTTAGACGCAATTTGATTGAGCACTTGTCCCTTATAAGGAATTCCTACGGGAAGAATGACATCGAATGCCGAAATTCTGTCGGTGGCGATCATCACCAACATGTCACTTCCAATGGTGTACACGTCGCGCACTTTTCCGTGGTAAACAGCTGTTTGCCCCGGGAAGTGGTAATCTGTCTTTGTTAACGTATTGTTCATATAATTTAATGTGAAAATGATTTAATTTGTTTTTTCCGATTTTGAGAACATTTCGTTATTCATTAATCTCGATCTATAATCGTAGAAGAAGTGAAGATTTTTATCAGTCAAATTAAATTTGCTTCTTTTTTGTCCTTCTTGTTTTGTTCGTCTTCCTTTTCGTATGCCTCCACAATCTGTTGCACCAACTTGTGACGAACAATATCTTTTTTGTTGAATTCGACTGTAGCAATACCTTTTATGCCTTTGAGCACATGCATGGCATGAATCAATCCCGATTGCTGCGTGTGCGGAAGGTCGATTTGAGTGATATCGCCCGTGACAATCATTTTGCCATTGAGCCCCAATCGTGTAAGAAACATTTTTATTTGCGGTTTCGTCGTGTTTTGGGCTTCGTCGAGAATAATCACTGCATCGTTGAGCGTGCGACCCCGCATAAAGGCAAGCGGAGCAATCTGAATAATATTGTTTTCGATATATTCTTTGAGCTTGAGCGGAGGAATCATATCTTCAAGCGCATCGTAGAGGGGTTGCAGATATGGATCGATTTTTTCTTTCATATCGCCGGGAAGAAATCCGAGTTTTTCGCCTGCTTCCACTGCCGGTCGGCTGAGAATGATTTTTCGAATTTGCTTGGTTTTCAGTGCGCGCACTGCGAGGGCTATCGCCGTATAGGTTTTTCCCGAACCCGCAGGACCAATGGCAAACACCAAGTCGTTGTCGTTGAAGGCCTCCACCAATTTTTTTTGGTTGGCCGTTCGTGCTACAATTGGCTTTCCGTTGAGCCCGTGAATGATGAGGTTATCCTGATTCACGATGGGCGGTGTTTTGCCTTTCACAATGTCGAGAATGTCTTCCTCACGCAACAGATTCATTTCGATACTGAACTTTTCCAGTTCATGAATTTTTTCTTCGAAATGGACAATTTCTTCTTCGTCGCCAATTGCTTTGATAACATTTCCACGAGCTACAAGGCGCAATTTCGGGAAAAGTGTTTTCATCAATTGCAAATTGATGTTGTTGATGCCGAAAAATATAACGGGATCGACACTTTCGAGTATCAGGATGCGTTCTATCATTTCGCCTTTTTAAAAATTCAACTTAAATTGGTAAGGTCGGTTTTCCTGTCCCTGCATATAATTTATAAAAGCATAATTCACCATTCTGTTCCCTCCGGGTGTAGGATAATCTCCCGAAAAATACCAATCGCCTGCATGTTCGGGACAAGCCCTGTGCAGATCTTCGATGGATTGAAAAACGATTTCTACTTCTGCTTTCGTATCCTCAGGGGTAAGCATTTGTGCAATTTTGTCGGATATTTCTTCGTCGGTAAAGGGAGCGTAAAGTTCCTTCACATAATTGACAATCTCTTCCTTTTTCTTGTCTTTTTGAGCCAGAGATTTTCGATAGACATCGTCAATTAAATCCTGCATTCCTCGCTCTTTCAGCAATTGCATAGCTGCTTTGAATGCGATGAATTCGCTCAAGCGCGACATGTCGATGCCGTAATAATCGGGATATCGAATTTGAGGCGACGATGATACGATGACAATTTTTACCGGATCGAGTCGATCGAGGATTTTAATGATGCTTTGTTTAAGGGTAGTTCCTCGCACAATGCTGTCGTCAATAATAACCAGTGTATCTTCATTGCGACGCAGCGATCCGTAGGTGATATCGTAAACATGTGCTGCCAAATCATTGCGTGTATTGCCGCCGGCAATAAAGGTTCGCAATTTGATATCTTTGATCGCCACTTTTTCCGAACGAACCCTTCGCGAAAGAATTTGCTGAATGTCGGCTTGCGTCAGCGAGCCGTTTTTTTCGCTAATTTCCTTTGCTTTTTGTTCGTTGCAATATTTTTCGAGTGCTTCAAGCATTCCAAAGTATGCAACTTCAGCCGTATTCGGGATAAATGAAAAAACGGTATGATCGAAATCGTAGTCGATAGTTTTCAAAATTTTCGGGATCAGCAATTCTCCGAGTTTCTTTCGTTCGCGATAGATGTCGTAATCCGATCCGCGCGAAAAATAGATACGTTCGAAAGAACAAGGTGTAATTTTTTCTTTTTTTTCGGCAATCTGATCCAAAATGAAGCGCCCGTTGCGTTTCACGATAAGTGCTTGGCCGGGTTGTAGTTCGTGCACATCTTCTTTTTTCAGATTGAAAGCTGTTTGAATTACCGGACGTTCGGATGCTACCACAACCACCTCATCGTCATGATAATAAAAAGCAGGACGAATGCCCCACGGATCGCGCATTGCGAAAGCGTCTCCACAACCAATCAATCCGCTGATCACATAACCGCCATCCCAGATTTTGCAGGCGCGTTTCAGCAAAAATGAGATATCGAGCCGCTGTTCGATCAAATTGCTGATTTGTTGCCCTGTAAGACCTTCTTTTTCAATGTGATCGTATTGATACTGAACTTCCCTGTCGAGATAATGTCCCAGTGATTCGAGTATGACAAACGTGTCGGCTGTATCCCGGGGGTGTTGTCCTTCCGAAATAAGTTGAATAAACATCTCGTCCACATTGGTCATGTTGAAATTTCCGGCAAGCAAGAGACTACGAGAAGCCCAATTGTTGCGCCGCAATAATGGGTGTACGTAGGTCAATCCTGTCCGCCCCGTTGTGCTATAGCGGAGATGCCCCAGAAATAGTTCTCCCGCATAAGGAACATTTTTCTTGACAAAATCCGCATCATTCAGTTTTTCTGCACCGACCTCACGAAATTTTTTCTGTGCATTCTCGAATATTTCGGGAATCGCATTCGATCCTAAACCCCTTTCTCTGAAAATATATTCGGTTCCCGGTGCTGCATCAAGCTTTACCGAAGCCAGCCCAGCGCCTTCTTGTCCGCGGTTGTGCTGCTTTTCCATAAGCAAATACAACTTTTCGAGGCCATATTGCCACGTGCCGTATTTTTCGTAATAATATTCGAGGGGTTTCAAGAGGCGGATAAGTGCTATCCCGCATTCATGCTTAATTTTGTCGGTCATAAACAAGCCTTTCAGAAGTTTGGTACAAAATTAGCGCTATTTAGGTAAATGTCTCTAAGAATTACTCTAAAAAAACGGAAAATCTGTATATCCTTATTCGATTTACTAATAAATCGGTTTCTTCGATTTTCGCTTTTTTAATCGCAGCGATTTCCGGAAAAGTGATTTTATTCGTAATTTTGTGCAAAGTGGAATACAACTAATTCAATACAATAAAAATTAATTTATGGCAACTAAACCATTCGTTTATCAAGAGCCCTTCCCGATATCGAAAGACGATACCGAATATTATTTGTTGACGAAAGATTATGTTTCGGTTTCGGAATTCGAAGGGAAAGAAATTCTAAAAATTCAGCCAGAAGGGCTTACGCTAATGGCTCAAACCGCCTTTCGCGATGTGGAATTTTTGCTTCGTCCCGAACATCAGCAACAAGTTGCGAAAATTTTGGATGATCCGGAAGCAAGCGAAAACGATAAATTCGTAGCGCTCACATTTTTGCGCAATGCCGAAATTGCGGCCAAAGGCATACTCCCATTCTGTCAGGATACAGGTACAGCAATCATCATCGGTAAAAAAGGCCAGCAAGTTTGGACAGGTGGCAATGACGAAGAAGCACTTTCGCATGGTGTTTACAATACGTTTGTAAACGAAAATCTGCGTTATTCGCAAAATGCGCCTCTCAATATGTACGATGAAGTAAACACCGGGTGTAATCTGCCTGCTCAAATCGACTTGTATGCCGTTCAAGGCAACGAATATAAATTTCTGTGTATTGCCAAAGGTGGCGGATCGGCAAACAAAACTTATCTCTATCAAGAAACGAAGGCCTTGCTTACCCCCGGTAAACTCGAAAATTATCTGATCGAAAAGATGCAATCGTTAGGCACAGCTGCCTGTCCGCCTTATCATATAGCATTTGTCATTGGCGGTACTTCGGCTGAAGCTAATCTGAAAACCGTGAAATTGGCATCGGCTAAATATTACGATAATATTCCTACCGAAGGCAATGAATATGGACAGGCATTTCGCGATCTCGAGCTGGAAGAGCGCTTGAAGAAGGCTTCCGAAAAATTGGGACTGGGAGCACAGTTTGGAGGAAAGTATTTTGCTCATGATGTCCGCGTGATCCGACTTCCGCGTCATGGTGCATCGTGTCCTATCGGAATGGGAGTTTCGTGTTCGGCTGACCGCAACATTAAGGCAAAAATCAATAAAGATGGCATTTGGATTGAGAAACTCGAAGATAATCCCGGTCGCTTGATTCCCGAAAAATATCGTCAGGCAGGCGAAGCAGGTGGCGTGAAAATAGATTTGAATCGTCCGATGAAAGAGATTTTGGCCGATTTGACCAAATATCCTGTTTCGACACGCTTATCACTCAGCGGTACGATTATTGTCGCACGCGATATTGCACATGCCAAACTTAAAGAACGTCTTGATCGTGGAGAAGATCTCCCTCAATATTTCAAGGATCATCCGATTTATTATGCCGGTCCTGCCAAAACGCCAAAGGGTTATGTGTCCGGTTCGATGGGTCCAACCACTGCAGGACGTATGGATTCGTATGTCGATTTATTTCAATCGCACGGCGGCAGCCTGATTATGTTGGCTAAAGGTAATCGTAGCCAGCAAGTCACCGATGCATGTAAAAAATATGGCGGGTTCTATTTGGGTAGCATTGGGGGCCCTGCTGCAATTTTGGCTCAGAACAATATTAAAAGTCTCGAATGTGTGGAATATCCCGAATTGGGAATGGAAGCAATTTGGAAAATCGAAGTGGAGGATTTTCCGGCATTTATTCTGGTGGATGACAAAGGAAACGACTTTTTTAAAGTGGTAACACAGCCCAATTGTGCATTTGGCGGATAACGGCAGCGAAACACAAAATTGATAGAATGTGCAGAGGTTGACTAGCATTTTGCTATGTCAGCCTTTGTTATTTTTTTCGAGAAATGGAGGAAAACTGCTCAGATATGACCAGTGTGTCTGTTGCGGCTATGGAAGGACAATATTGTTGAATAACTACAAAATACTCATCAGTGTAGAGTAGGAGTTGCGTTGGAGTTACATGGGAGTTGCCATGGAGTTGCCTCGGAGCTATAGAATGGAAGAGGAATGGAAGAGGGAGAAATGAGTGGGAATAAATAATGTTTTGGACAGAATACAAACGATCACGATATTGACGCTCTAACTACATAAAAGCATTGGAAAATAAGATGTTGCAATATTGCGTTTAGGAATCCAATTGTGTTTTTGCGGCATAATTGCTTTGCATGACAAAATCGATAGATAAAAAATAGATAGAGGCTGCTCAGCATTTTGCCCGGCAGCCTCTAATTCAATTTTTTCGTGAGAAATAATTATTTTCTGATGTTCAATTCTTTGATGATGGCGCGATATCTTTCGATATCTGTTTCGATCAAATAGTCGAGCAGCCGGCGGCGTTTGCCTACCAAAATTCTCAACGAACGTTCCGTGTTATAATCTTTCTTATTTGACTTCAAGTGTTCGGTCAAATGCGAAATACGGTATGAAAACAATGCAATCTGAGCTTCAGGTGAGCCAGCATCAGTGTTAGACTTTCCGTATTTGGCGAAGATTTCTTTCTTTTTTTCTGCGTCTAAATACATGTTGAGTTTTCTAAATACATGTTGAGTTTATTAAATAAATAACTTTCGGGTTGCAAAGATAAGAGTTATTTTTTTATTCGACAAGCAATTCTGAAAATATGATTTTTGTTATTCGCGGCGACGAAGTTTTTCGCTCAGTCGTTTGATTGCTTTCGTGATTTCCTGATCAGGCTCGATTACATTGTAATCGCCCCAAAAATCGGGATCTTGAAAATATTCCACTTTTTCCGCGATCACGTCTGTCGATTTGATACGTTCCTGACGAGGAAATTTTACCACACCGTTGCTGTAACGATCGGTAATTGCCATTTCGGAGCCAATAGTGTAGGTAGTTGAAAACAATCCGAAAAATCGATTGGTCCATCTCACTTTGAATGCAACGTCGGTTTTGCAGTAATTAAAATACCATTTTCCATTGCTCTCGATGTAGTTTACAGTGTAGGCCGCATGTTCCATATTTACTTTCATTTTGGCCGGTTTGCGTTTGATGAAAATATTCGATGCATCTTTTCGTCCTTCTACATTCATGTTAAAGTCTATTCTCGAAAAAGCCAGGCTATTGACGTCCAGATAAATCGTGCCCCGAAAGAGGATATCTTGACCGGAGGCCATTGGCAAGAACGAAATGATGTATTGAGGTTTATTATTAATGTTGGTAGTGCCCTCGATATTGAAAATATATTCTTCCCCTTCTTTTCCGAAAACTATTTCCGGATTTTTGGCAACATCGAGTAAGAGTGCATCACTGATCCCTCCCTGAAATTTCAGCATTACGGTATCGCGCGGAGTTATATCCGTGGCTTTGCGTCCGATGTAAATACGCGCCTGATCATCGCTGTAAGAGTGGTAAGGTGCTTTATAAATATCAAGAACCGCTTCGACGAGTGAAATATAATTGTTTCCCTTTTTGATAGATTCACGATAAAATGCAATCATCATGTTCGGTTCATCGGAATAGTTGACAGGTATTTTTTGAAGTGCTTCTTTTATCAAAGGAGCCCCGTCTCCCGAAACAATTTCAATTTCCTTCAACGGGATTGATGATGGGCTCATCAATATGTGATTGTTAGGATTATCGATAAGAGTGATTATCGGAATGGCTTTATTTGCGTAGCTAAGATGGCGAATGATAAGTTGAGAATTTTTTGCCGATAAAGGAACACGTATCGAGAAGTAGCCATCTTGATTGGTAACACTCGATATGTTGGAATTTTTTACCGTTACACTTGCATAAACCAATGGCTGATTGGTATCTGCGCCGAGCACTCTCCCGCGAAGCGTCACAACTGAATCGTTCGTTTGAGTCGCTTCGTTTGCATATCCCATAACAGTGAATAAGCAGAGTGTTAATAGCAAGATGAATAGGTGTGATTTCATAGGAGTTTGGATTGATTTGTACGTTTCAAAAATAACAAATTTATTTTGTATCAAAGAAAATATTTTAATTGCAATAAAGCAATATAATTGAGTAATTTAACACAATATTTTTGCGTATATTTTTATGGTGTTTTATGTTTTGTGAAAACATTATTCGAATGCTGTATCTTTTAAAT
>Ga0208825_1000940_pt1 | contig 24576 bp, 19 predicted proteins | sample AD_UKC113_MetaG_FD_184450 | JGI IMG/M metagenome (GOLD analysis project Ga0208825, IMG submission 184450) | Active sludge microbial communities of municipal wastewater-treating anaerobic digesters from Hong Kong - AD_UKC113_MetaG (SPAdes)... | ecosystem: Engineered > Bioreactor > Anaerobic >...
CTTATACAAAACCGTTCAGGAAATGACGATAGCCGCTGCTTCCCACGATCCACGATTTATGCCGGTCGAAGCATCCGAACTGCCTTTTATCGATATAGAAATCTCGGCTTTGTCGCCCCTGAAAAAAATCAACGATATTTCCGAAATCGAATTGGGGAAACACGGAATTTTAATCGAGAAAAATTTTCACAGAGGCGTATTTCTGCCTCAAGTAGCTACAGAAACAGGCTGGAGTAAGGAAGAATTTCTCGGACACTGTTCGGCCGACAAGGCAGGTTTGGGTTGGGATGGCTGGAAAACAGCCGATATTTACATTTTTACCGCTACCGTTTTCAGCGAAAAAGATTTTCTGGAAAAATAGAAACAAGAAAAAATTTGGTAAATAGCATCCGAGTCTAAGCTACGAAAATATAAAACCCTTGCTCCCGCCGATTTGTAATCGGTGGTTTGCTTTTTAAAGCAAACCTATTAGATTTATATCTGTAATTTTCAAATTTCAAAAGTTATTGATGAATAACTTGAATTTTCTGCAGGCTTCAAATGTATCATTTTTATTTATAATTTCAAAAAGTTTTATCTGGGAAATTAATCTATTTTTTAAAATTTTTCGGGTTGGAAATCCCTGCTTCCCAGTGGGACAGAAATTCTGCCTTTCAGGCAGGGGATTGTTTATCATTACCTTCGTCCGCAGGTCTTCGACCTTCGGTTATGGAGATATTGCCTTTCAGGCAAAATGGCTTCGTTATAAACAAAAACCATAGATTCTTTTTTAGTAACATCAGGCTTGAAAAGCCAAATTTTCGTAACCATAGAATTGAAGTACAAAAAGATTCAAATCAGGAGATTTTATTTTTAGTTCGACGCAGATAGGAGACTACTCCGAACGAGAGAAAGTTAAGAATCGCTTGATATATTTAATTTAGCTAGTACTGTATGAAAAAAATATAAAGCATTAAAAAGAAAAAATGTTTTAACATTTCTAATAAAGCTATTAATTATGTTGTTAAATATTCATTCATTCATTAATGTATTCCATCCTGACTTACCATCTTTTTTTATAAATAATAAACAGGTTATTGCAATAACCAACATTACATCGGATATAATTGAATATATAAATTTAGAAGAATCAAAATTTAAATTGAATAAAAATGCTTCAATGAAAGTTTTAATGAAAATCCATCCAAATGTTATCCATACCCAGACAACTTTTTTTGTTGAAATTATTAGTAACAAACATGCCGCATAAATAATGGCCAAAACTGGATACCCATATAATGCTAAATTACCATAATATTGAGACATTTTACTTCCAGTATTACTGGCAAGTATAATAGTGCAAAAAGCACCTATTCCAAAAATGACTTTAATAATGTTGTTCAAATCTCCTTTTTTATAATTTTTATTCATTTTTTTGCTCTTTTTGTTTGTGTGTTTTAAAATACTTGAATTAATGAATTTATTACAGAGGTACTTTTTATTTTTCAAATGTCAAATAGTAGAACATGTACTTAACTTTAACAATAAAGAATGATTAAGTTTCCTTTATTTAATAAAAATCTTAAATACCTTTTATATTAGTGTTAATCTCTATTTGTAGAATTAATTAAACTATATCTTACATTTATTTATATTGGTCATTCACAACTATTGAGTTTGCTATTAGCATATAAAGAGGCAAATATTTTCTCATATCTAAAGATAAGTCAGCATCAATATTGTCTGAACTAACAAAACCTTCAATCGCATACATTTTATTGGCATGAATGAACATAAATTGAACCATTCTTATTTTTATTTTGAAGTTAAGCCTTTCCATAATCTTCTCACTCTCAATCATTCCTCCATTTATTCCATCAAATGTCATTTTTGTAAACGAAATGAATTTTCCATTATCCGGAACAGCATCTCTCATTTCCTTTTCGGTAAATATTTCGTTTATTTCTTCTTTAGACATTTTATGGTTATTAGAGAAAGTTATATCTTTAACCAAAAGCATAATACCTTGATGCCCTGCTCCATAATCACTTGTAAATTTTTGAATAATATTAGGCCTGTCTGATTCTTGTGCTTTCCAACTTTTTGGAACTTTAATTTGCCAATCTGTAAACTTCGATTTGGAATGTCCTTTTGTATTAAAAGTTGTTGTAAATCCCGAAATAAATTCATCTTGAGGCCTATCTGCAAACTGAAATGATAAAAGCGTTTCCAAAATTGGTGAAACTATATTGCCGTTTGCTCTACTTTCTATCTCATCAATAGATTTTTTAACAATTTCTTCCGTAAATGATTGATTACTCAATATTTCTTTTATTTCACTTATTGTTTCGTTTTCATATTTCTTAAATTCATCTTGTCCAAAATATTCATTAAGATATTTACTCATCCCGTCTTTTGCTTTTCCAAAAGTTGAATTAAAAGACATTTCAGTCCTTAAAATATCTATTTCAAGTTGAGGAAATTCTTCCTTTATTTGGTTTAAGTAATATTCTTGTCCAATAATAAATCCGTATGCTTCGCAGACTCTTACGTGTTTTGGTTTATTTATATTGACCGTTGATTGTCCGAAAACAAATGCACTTAAAAATAGGAATATAGAAAGTATGTATTTAAATTTCATAATTGTTAAGTTTCACAAGGTTGTTGATGAAAACTTAGATTTTCAATAGGCTTCAAATGTATCATTTTTATTTATAATTTCAAAAAGTTTTATCTGGGAAATTAATCTACTTTTTAAAATTTTTCAGATTGGAAATCCTTGCTCTCCAGTGGGATAGAAGTTCTGCCTTTCAGGCAGGAGATTGTTTTTTTATTTTTTCCCGTAAGTCGCTGAGTTACGGTTATGGAGATATTGCCTTTCAGGCAAAATTTTCTTGTTATCAGCGGGTACAATACATTTTTAAGTAATATTCCGGTTTGAAAAGCCAAATTTTCATAACCGTAGAATTGATTCTACGGGACAAGATACTCTCACTCTAAACACTGCCTGAAAGGCAGAACAATGAAATATAATTTTGCTTCGGATTGAAGATTCTCGAATTAAAGAACAAACCACCGATTACAAATCGGCGGGAGCAAGTGTTTCTTTTTTTCGTAATATGTTGCCCAACGTTTGCAGGTATGCGCAGTTGCCGATTTCAGAGCACTCTCAAATGAGTTTACAATTTGTTTTATACGACCTAAAACTTATGCCCACCACAAACCCCGCCATAGCTTATACCAGCTGTTAGCCACTGGCAATTCGTCAAGATATCCATTCCCCTATCTTAGTAATTTTCAGCTTATTATTTTCCAAAAGTTCCAATTTATATACTATCCCATAACCTGATAATGGTGCAAATTGGCATCCCAAATCAAGAAATCCTCTGTTTTTGTTAATAAGCATATATTTCCAACATTTGTCTTTTGTGTCAAAATTTGATACTATATTTTTAAGTTCAGATTCCTGTGTAAAATCTATTTCACTTATTGAGTTATAATGATTTTGAAGTGACACTATTTGAATATCATATTCCCGATAAGAATCTTCAAATCGCATTATGTCTGGGTTTTGTTGCCAATGTTTTAATTGCGAATTATGATATTTTAATTTATTAGAATCATAATATTTACTTTTTAGTTGTTCTAATGTCCACATTATCTTATAGCTTATAGCAATTCATATTGCAATCTTGATAGGCCTCAACAATAGGATGAGTGCCATTTTTAAATGAATAAAAGAATCTCAATATAACTGAAGGAAATTCTGTTTTCAAGGAATCTGCGGGTTTTGAACAATATGAATAACTATTAATTAGAAGGTTCTCAATTGAATCAGGTTTTTGCTTTAAAATGCTAATTATTAATTTGTCATCAAATTCTATAAGATTCCCATATTTATTACGCTTACCTTGTTTTATCTTTTCAAGTTCATTTCTTGAAAGATTAAGCGTCTTTTCTTTCAAGAATGGTATAATCCAATTATGAGCCATATTATTGAAAAAATTCTCTGTCTGTGTATATCGTTCATAGCTGGTTACAAAATCAAGCAAATTAATTGCAGTCATAATGTATATGGGAAGTCCTCTAGATAAATACAACGCGGAATCAATCCCAAATTGGTTTGCAATAGGAATCAATTCCGAAGTGCTAATAGTCTTTATCTCTTGAGAATTAAGCTTAATTGTAAGTAAAGCCAAGATCAATATGGTCTGTAGTGTCTTCATTTTTTTTGCTTGTGGCTAACGACCGAGGCTAAGCGCAGTAGCCGAATAGCGGGTGTAATCACTGTCGCACAGTACAAAGCTAATGCGGGAGATAAACACCCAAAATAGCACGAATTCGGCTATTGTCGCTTAGGCGTGTGTTAGCAGCTGGCCGTTCAGTCGTTATACAGTCGTCAATTATTTTAGTCGTATAAATTTTCTGTTTGTCAATGCAATAAGCCGCTTTTGTTTCTTGTCTTTTATTGTCAGCCAGCCAAAATAGCACGATAAACTTGTCTAAACGCACAAAGTCCAAATAATCAACTCTTCACAGTGCATTGTTTTTTTCTTTCAAAACGCACTTAAACTGTCTAACCAAGCAAAAAACAATGTGCTGTGAACGCTCTGCCCTATTTTTAAAAAGCTATAAAAGCCACTGCAAGACAATTGAAAATAAACACCAATTTGTAGTGGCTTTTTTTGCTTTTTGGGCGATTAATTACTTATAATTTTTTTCATTTCACTTTAAAAAGGGCAAAACTTCTCTCATTCTATTTTCCCAAACTTGATATTCAACGCTATCATGATTCACTCTACAAAAATATTGCAATTCTCTTTTTACTTTGAGGTCATCGTTTTCTACACTATTCAAGCGAGAACGAGTTCGCAAATTACTTTCTATAAAATCTTTAATTTTAAATTCCATATCATCAACTTCTTCTATTGAACATTTAAAGATATGCGTTGCTTTTGATTTTTCAAACTCAGCACTTTCCCAGATTAAATACACATTGCTTTTATTATTAGGAATAGGGAAAATAAAAGAAACATCTCTACGTAATGAACCATAATCATCTGTAACCAATTCCTGGATATCAAGTACATTAAAATCAGAGTTTTGGCTTGCTAAGAAGTTGATGCACTGATTTCGAGCAGATATATTGTGAATTATTTTAGAAATTTGACTTGAAGAAATATTTGTTTTTCTGTCTGCCGTTCCATTTTTACGAATTTCTGCTATCACAATTTTTACTTCAATATCTTCTAATCCGGTAATTTTTGTAATGTGATTATTGTGATTTACAGTAACAATGATATCATCAATTCTTCGATTGTTAAAATATTCTTGTGTTAGCAAATTCCATTCTTCGCGTGACGAATCCCACATATAATCTTCTGAGGAAGTGGTTTTGTCAAAAAAAACTTGAATTGAACCATTTTTATAATACAAATTACGCCATTTGCATTTATATGTTTTTGTGCTTTCTGTTTTCTCTATAATTTCTGCTATAGGAATTTGATCATAAAATTTTTGCAAACGTTCATCTTTTGCATATTCTTTAATTCGCTTATTCAATAATTTTCGCTCATTATTTGATAATTGCCATGCTGATTGAACGAGCTCAAAATAGTTATAATAAGGATTTAAGTTGTTAAGCCACAAATATAAACGGTCAATTTTTGATATATTAGGATAGCTTTTTTCAAATAAAGAATTATAAAACTCAGGATTATACTTTTTAATACATGCAAGTATTTTGTAATTTTTAATATTTTCTATAAGGTCTAAATTTAATTGTTCTATGGATTTTATTATACCGATTTTGAACTCATTCTCATTGAATTCAATTCCAAAAATATCAAACAATTCTCGTACATCATTTATTTGTGTAATTATATTAAAGAAATCCTCAATGCTACTATCAACAGAAAATATTTTCTTACTCTTTATATCATTATTAATATCTTCCAGAATAGAAATCCAGAATTCTTTCCATTGTTCATATTTTGAAGACAATTTATAACTATTTGGTTGCCCCCCATCGTAACTCCAGAAGCCGTGCTCAACATCATAAAACTCCTCAATATCATAATTTTGTTTGTTTTTATTCTTATGTAAGTATTCAATATCATTTTCTAAAACTTCAAAATATGTCTCACCTCCATATTTGCCTTTTGAAAATCTCATCCTTCCACATTGAGTTGAGTTTATAAGGAAGTTTATTTTGAAATAGATATCATTAACAAAATTGTATTTACCCAGCATATCGTACTGAATTTCAATCGTAGATTTTTCAAATGCTGATTTTAGAAAAGCTTCTTTTACTGTTTCTTTAAGTTTGTCTAAATTGGATATTATTTTGATTTTATCCAAATCTAATCTTTCGAACTTACTCAAAAGTTCTATTTGACTTTCAGAAGTCTCATTTTGAATATTAATCAAATTGTCTTCAAACAGCATTTTGTATTGACATTCAGCAGTTGATTTCTCAAATGCAGATTTTAGGAAAACACTTTTGGCCGTTTCTTCAAGTTTGTCGGACTCAGATATTGTTTTGATTTTATCCAAATCTAATCTTTCGAACTTACTCAAAAGTTCTATTTGACTTTCAGAAGTCTCATTTTGAATATTAATCAAATTATCTTCAAACAACATTTTGTATTGACATTCAGCAGTTGATTTCTCAAATGCCAATTTTAGAAAAATATTTTTCGCATTTTTCTCAATTAAATTAGATTGAGCAATAAATTTGATCTTATTATATTTCCAATTTTTATCATAAACATTCCAGTTTGAATCGATATTTATTATATCAATTTTAGTTAGATACTTTTGCAGAAGTTCAATTTGAAATTCAGAAGTCTTATTTTGAATATCCAATAAATTGTCTTCAATTAATATTTTGTAGTGAAATTCTGCATTTGAGCTTTCAATAGCCGATTTTAGGAAAATATTTTTTGCTTTCTTTTCAAACCTATCAGATTGCACGATATTCTTAATTCTTTCGTAATTTGAAAAACTTATACTTCCAAGTTCGAACAAATAGTTCTTTAGAAATTCAATTTGTTTTTCCTCTGAAAGAATTAATAATCCATCATTCAACATCTTGTACTGATATTCAGTATTTGTATTTTCAAATGCAGATTCTATAAAAATAACTTTTGCTGATTTTGAAATTTTATCGTTATGTGCAATATCTTTGAACTGATCATAATTTGAAATACATATATTTCCAATAATTGTTAAGTATCTTTGCAAGAGATTTGACTGCTCTTGTTCTGAAATAAACACTAAATTGTCTATAAACAATTTGTATTGATATTTAGCAGTTGTTTTATCATATGCTGATTTTAGAAAAATATTTTTTTCTTCCTCACTAATCTTATTTAAAGCTACTATTTCTTTAACTAATTTATAGCCTTCGTCAGCAAATTTAGTTTGCAATAAATCTAAAGCAAAAAAACACAACTCATTAAAACTTAACGATTCCTTTTCTTTTAAAACACGTTTTAAGGCACTTTTTATTAAGCTTATTTCTTGTGTTTCTGTATATCTATATGTCCCATAACCCCAGCCCCTTTTTTCTTCTTTGACAAATTCTACTGTAACAATGTCATCCTTGTCGGCATAAGAAAAAGCCAATTTCCAGTCTTTGTATCCGAAGGTATGTTTGCATTTTACGGCAATATTTTTCCCTTTTTTATTTTTTCCATAAAACACTACGACATTTCCTGCTGAAATAAATCTTGAATGTAAATCATCTTTTCGCAGAAAATAATCAACTTTTTCTGGCGTTCCTATTAATCCGTATCCTTTAATTGTATCGTACCACTTTACTATTCCAATTAAGCGATTGTCAACTTCTTCTGATATTTCATTATTAACTTTTTTTTTAATCAATACAATTTCACAAGCCTGCATTTCACCTTGTTTTTTTATTGAAGGCTCAATTTGAAATTCTATTTCATCATTTTTTTGTGGATAAAAGTCACTTTTTAATCCGTTTTTGTGAAAGGATGTTTCCCCTAATTCAGATTCTATAAATCCAAATACTCCATTGAAAGTTTTAATTTTACCCCTATAAGTTTTATTCTCAATTTGTTCCATTTAACTTTATCTTTAATATTTACTTATTGCAAAAGGGAATTCAATATTTTCTAAAATTTCAGGGTGTTGTTCTTTTCCTCGTTCTTTTAAAGCTGTTGAATTGACAATTGGTATTATACAATTCATTAACTCAGTTATGTTTAAAGTTGCTCTACTAAATCTGTACGACAAATGCCATTGGTGTGCGCAATTCAAAATGTGACGAGTAAAAATTGCATTCATAGCTATTTCGTTTCTCGAACATGCAAAACAAATTACTTTTCCATTGTCGCACTTTTTGATTTGTTTGTCATATAACGCTCTTGTTTTTTCTTTTGAGATTGGAGTTGGTGGTATTTTTCCCCCTTTTTTGAATGACGGTATTTTATGGCCTAAATCAATCGTCTTTATGACTGAACTTAATAATCCTCTGCAGCTTTCAACTAGCCACAATTGTTTGTCCGATTTAATAAATTCGACTACTTGGCCAAGTTTGATTATCTCATCTTGATTTAATCTAAATAATTGGAAATCGTCTTGATTAGCTCCGTGTCCAATGGCAACTACAACTACAAAATCTAAAATATCAGATTCCAAATTTAATTTTAGTTCTGCAAATGTTATATCAGTCAGTATTTTAATTTCATTTTCACTATAGGCACCTCCTGCATTACTTTTGAACCATTCTTTGTAATTATCAACATAAGCCATTGTTGCAGATAATTCTTGTTTGTCTTTAGAATATCCTTTTATAATAATAGCTTTTCTTCTAATTTTTGGTTCCGGTATTTGATTCATAGCTAATTAATTTTAAAAGTTTTTATTTCATTACTATTCTAAATATTTACACCTTTTTTTATTTCACAAGAAATTTAATAATTATAGAGAGCTTTTTTTCTCGGCTTGCTGCCAACGTTTGGCGCTTAGCGCAGTGGCGAGTTTCGGAGCACAAAACTGTCAACTTACACTGAACTTGAATAGAAGCACAAAGCTCCAAGTTTGCACGTCATTTCGCCTGACGCAAAACCCGTGTTAGCGGCTATTCTTCTGTCCGTATGAAATTGACCGACCATTTACTTTGTTGATGTATAATGAATTTGGTCTAATAGATTTACAGTCCCGCAATCACACCTTACATAATTGGTACTACTGATATTCTCAAAATGAATAAATGATTTGCACGAAGTGCAAAATATGATTTGTTCTATTTCAATCCATTTCTTAAAAATTGCATCTATCTCCTCGGTCGTAAACTGATTGGCTTCGTTCTTCCAATGAACACAATAGTTCCTAAAAATAGTTCCAGTTTCAAATTCGTCTAGCAGTCTAAAAAGTTTGTGCTGAGAGTTTGGAAGTTTGAGTTTATCTCTAAATCTTTTTGCAAGCGGATTGTAGTAATCTGAAAGTGTGTAAACATTTTCAACTCTATATGGAATTGGTGTTTTCATATTCTCACATAAAATTCCGAAAATCCATTCCAAGTATTTTCCCAAAGTTTGCCCTGCTGTAATTGGGTTATCATCGTCAATGTAAGATTGAATTTCTTCCAAATAATTTTTTGATGGTTTGCATTTTGGTCCCGTTGCATAATCCCACGCTGTAAACTTGTATCGTTGCCATTCGGGAAAAAGCTTTTGAACGGTATCAAAGAATATTTGGTCATGTGTTATCATTAGCACTTGGAAGTCGCTGAACTTTGAAGCAAGCAACTTTACTACTCTTGGTCTTTTGAAACTGTCAAAACTATTTACAACATCGTCCAAAATAAAAAACTTAAAATCTTTATTGAAGTGTTTTACTGAAGCAAGAAAAATTGCAAGTCCAAAACTGTTTACCTGACTTTCGCTAAGAAATTTAAATGCAGGAGTAATTTTGTCTGTAACAAATTCAATTTCTAATTCTACTGCCTTATCTTTTCCAGTGAGAAGTTTTAAGGCAGGATTTTTTATGTCGGGATTAAAATCTTCCAACAAATTAAAATAATCAACCACATCAGCAGAAATAGTTGTGAAAGTGTTTTGAATTTCTGTTTGAATGTAGTTAGTAAGATTATTAAAGAAAACTTGAAGATTGTCAGTAATATTTTTCAAATAGGCAACCTTCTCTTTGTTTATTGAATAGCACTTAAAGTTATCTATGATGTTGGAAATGTTTGTATAATCCTGTGCTAAAGTTTTTGTTGTTTCGTCTTTTGACAATGCTGCAATTTTATCAGCAACAATTTTTTTATTTATCTCTTCATTGGAAATAATGGAGTCAATTTTTCCAATGGCGTTATCACTGCTAATTGAAAGCGTTGTTAAATCGTTGAGTTCCTTTTTTAGGGTTGCAATTATAGTAGGAAGGTTAGAGTTGATTAAATTTAAATCATCAAAAAAAGTCTGGAATGCTGCCAAAACAACTGAACTGCTCTCTGTTTCAATTGCAGCTATCTTTCTTGATACTTCTGCAAACTGTTTTTCAAGCAAAGATTTCTTTGCTTCAAACTCCGTTTTCTTTTTAATGATTTCTGATAAAGAATTATGCTTGTCTGTGATATGCTTTAGCAAATCACCATCAAAGGTTTCGTCACAAACTGGACATTTTGATTTGTCTTCCAGTTGGGGAATTATTTTAATGCTTAGTTCGTAAAGAGAAGAAAGAATAAGTTGCTTGATGCTTTCCTCATTATGTTTTAAATCTGTAAAAAGTTTTTCAAGTGCAATACAGTTCGCCTTTGCTGTTACGATTGGGTAAAATGAATTTAGTCTAACTTGAAATGCTTCCCACTCAGTAAGTTCTTTTGTAACAGGATTTTTCTGAACGATTTCTTGCAAAGCGGTCTTTACAGTTTCAGCTTCTTTGAATGTTGTGATTGCAGCTATTTTATGTTTTGCAGCAATTGCATTGATGAACATAACAACCGTTGTTTCGTCAACTGTTGTCAATCCTGTGATAGCATCCATGGTATTTCTACTTTCATCAAATGCAGATTGGAGATTTTGTAAGTTAATCATCTGCTTGTTGATTGATGCTTGCATAGTGTCTTGCAACAATGAAAACTTTTCAAGTCCAAAATACTTTGCAATGTATTCGTATCTCTCTGCTTTCCGCTTGTTGCAAATAAATTCATTCAGGTCTGTGTATCGCAAATAGTTTGGGTATTTGCTGTACGCTTTAAACTCATTGTATTCTCCCGTAATAGTTGGAGTAGTTATTTTCTTAGGGTTGAAAGTTAAAGTGACATTATTTATTGAAGCATGTTGAAAGTCAACAGAAATGTAACTGTTAATTCCTCCCGATGCTTTATGTGGAAAATCATTAGCGGAAATTCCTTCTCGTCTTAAATTTTCAATATTGAAATTGAGCAACCATTCCCACGCATCAACAATTGAACTTTTGCCTGTTCCATTTCTGCCATAAATCAAAGCAGAAGTTGTCTTGCTGCCTTTTACAAAGTCAACAGATATAGGCAACCGAAGCCCTCTGAAATTTTCAATTGTTATCTTTTTAATTTTCAGCATCCGCGATAAAAGTTTTTCTTACTTCTTCCTCTTTCTTTTGCAATCCAGTTTCAACTGCTTTCTCAAACTTAGCAGCATTAAAACCAGTATCAGAAATAAACCCTTCAAGTTTTGTTATGAAGTCTTTTAATTCTGGCTTTTCAGTCTTTAGTATAGTAATCCAGTCTTTAAGCTCTACCATTTTAAAAGTTTATTTATGTTGATTTTGTTTGTTTTTGAATGTCCTCATAGAATAGCCGATAACGTTTTCGGGCTTTGCGTTCGGGCGGGATTTTAGCACAAAAGTTCAATCGAAGAACTACACTTGAACATACCACAAATCTGTCATACGAAGCACTGCACCCGCCATTACGCCAAACGGCTGTTAGTGGCTGGCTTTCTGTCAATAGTCATATTTATTGTCATCTTCAAACTTTACAAATGCTAGTTTATTTAACTCAATGTTGCTGTTTACATTTATTAATTCCTTAGGAGCAAAGAGATAGTTTGATAAAGCGTCTTTAAGTCCTAAAGAATTTTGTCCGTAAATGCCATATTTGCTTATTGGTTTTGTAATGTCTTGCGAAAAGACATTTACTTTACTTATTACTTGATAAACTTCTTCTTTTCCCCAAATGTCTTTTACCTGTTCATTTGTTGCAAGAACATCAACATCGATAATATTATTTTGGTCTGTCGGAATGTAAAACAAGAAAACTTTATATGGCTCTAACACTTTTTGTAGAAATTCAAATGATTTTTTGAATTTGATGTTTTTACGGAGTTCAAATATTTTTTCAAAGTTGTAGTTCTTAAAATTACCCTTCCTGAATTCACCATTACTGTCAAAATAAATTTCAAACAAAATTCCGTTAAGTAGATGGTTTTCTTCCCCTGTAAAATATGGGTTAAGATTAGAGCTTAAGTTTTCATAGAAGTTTGAAGCATTATAAGCGTAGCCATTCGCCTGTTGTAGGTTTCGTCCTAAAATAAACTGCTGGTTTTTGTCAAGTTTACTTGGGTTAATACTCAAAGCTTTTTCAATTGCAGGATTTTGTCTGTTCCAGTTACAAGATTTAATTTCTGTAATTAAATTTCCGAAACCGTTTGAAGGAACAAATTTGTTGTCTTTAACAACACTTTCATCATAAGGTATATCCAATGAATGAACTAGTTGCCCTGTGTTGAAATAAAAATCACCTATAAGAGAAGTGTGTTCCCAAGTCGTCTGTTTGCCTTCGCTTAAATTAAAAACAGTCTTTCTGACCTTCTTAAAAAGTTCTTCCACTGAAATCCATTCTCTTCCAATGTATTTTAGTAGTGAACCTGTATAAATACTGTGTCCGTCAAAGCCTGTATCTTTTGCTCCTTCATTTGGAGAAGTTGAGAAGGCAATTAAAGTACCTTTGGGAGCCTGGATTGGTGTAAATGAGGAGAAACCACCCCTTTCAAAACTTTTTCTACAAGCGTCAATAATTACGATATTTACTTTATTGGTGTTTTTTTTTAAAATATTTAATACTTCAGTTAATGTCAAACAGGTTTTTGAACAATGATATTTATTAGGATTTGCAACCTGACAATCAATTGACGCTAAAAAGTTTTCTCCATCTAATTGAAATCCGTGTCCAGCATAATAAAATATTGTTGCGTCATAGTCGTGAATTATCTCGTCAAATTTGGTCAATAATTCAACACAGTCATTTATTGTGCAGTCTTCTTTGTGTATCACATCATAACCAAGTCTTCTAAACACGTCTGCCATTGCTCTTGCGTCATTTACTGCATTGTCAAGTTTTGCGGCAGCTTCACAGTAATTATTATTTCCAATAGTTATTGCTAATGTTTTCATTGTTGGTGTTGTCTTTTTAGCTTACCACTAACGTTCTACCACTTGGCGTTCGTGCGGGATTTCGGAGCACAAAACTGTCAACTCAGCACTAAAGTTTATTTGAAAAACTGAACTTGAATTTAAGCACTTCACCCCGCATGACGCCAAACGGCTGTTATAGGCTGCCCTTTTATATTTCATTAATTATTCGGTTAAATTAAAAAATGTCCTAAATGTTTCAGTAGCATAATATTTGGCGAACCTTATCATTCTCATTAGCGACAACACGAACGGAACTGTCGAAACAAGTGTCATTTCCCAATCAAAGTAATATCCACATATGATTGAGAGGATTAGAAAAGAAATTGTAAGCCCTCTAAATAAAGAGTAGTTGCCATTGAAAATATCTATACGTGCGGTTTTCTCTTTTTGAAAATTGAAATTATAAACTAACCTACCGTAATCCTTTATTCCATCTCCATATTTCTGTTTTACCTTGTCAAATATTTTTTGATTTTGAACATCGTCAAAAAGAAAGTTCCCAAATCTATTTTTGTTTGAGAGCCATTTAGTTGGCTTTCCACCATAAATGAACCATAAAAAACTTTCAAAAATATTTCCCAATGCTTGGATAATATGGCCTATACCATAACATACTACAGCAAAGATTACTGTTTCTCCAATTTTGCTAAAATCGACTATTTGCTTTTGATGAATATGCTCATAGATGAGCTGTCCACAATATAACAGGATTACAGCAGGTACAAATATTCCGACAAATTCATAGAAAGAAAACTCTTTTTTCATTATGTGAAACTTTTATAGGTTCTTGTCCCATTATCTTCTATTCGTATCCATATGTGTCCATCACTTCTTGTCGTTAAAACTTTACGTAATTGGTCAGTTTTGCCATTTAGAACAATGCCATTACCTTCTACCTGGCCTGCATAGGTTTGTGTTTGACCTTCTTGAGTTTTATGGATTATGTCTTTGTCCGAAAGAATTATTACTTCTGGACGACAATACTTAAATACGTTATCGTTAAATCCATCTTCACGACCGTGATGTGATGCGATAAAAATTTGGGTTTGTTTTAATTTTTCTTGAACGTTTTTGTTTTTCAAATGCTTTTCCCAAGCGTCAGTCGTAAGGTCACCTGGTATACAAATACAGGTGTTTTTGTAAGTGACAAATACAATTTGGCTTAATTTATTTGTGTCAATGTTTTCATCAGGAAAATCAGATTGATTAAGATAATATGTATCTTTTTTATATGGAGTATCAAGAGTGACAGAAACTGTATATTCATTTTTAAGTTTAATTACTTCCTCAATTGGTTTAGTTATCTCATCTTTTATCTTTTTTAATTCATCCGATGAAATGTTTTTGGGTAATCGAGTTGTCTCAATTGAAATTTTCGACCGTAAATAAGGCAATCCAGAAAAATGGTCTTGGTCGTAATTTGTTAATGTTAGGTTTTTTAAAATCTTTTTTGGAGGATTGTCATTAGTTTGTTCTGGTAACCAATTCCACTCTAATATTTTGTCTATTGGTTCAAAATTAGATGTATTCCCACAGTCAACCATTAGTCCAAATTCTGGATGGTCGTTTCTTGGATAAAAGAAAATACATTGTCCTAATTCTACATTAAAAATTACTATGTCCATCATTATCTATTTCTTTTTTTTTTAGGGTTCTGACTAACGACCACGTAAGTCTTTGATTTTCAACAGTCATTTTTTGGCGTTAGCACTCGATACTCAATAATATTTTTATATCCCGGATTGCCACTAACGTCTTATTTTCGCCATAAATATACAACATTCGTAAATACAAAATTTAAAACATGCGTAAACCACTTTCGAGTTTGTGCTTGATATTGAAAGATAAATTGCATATTATCAATAGAATAAAGTGTATTTTTTATTTGTAAAAATATTTGCATTGACGAATGTTTCGATAAATTTTGCTGTGATTTCTCCAGTAAAACACGAACATTGAAAATTTAATTGCAGTTTTTGAACGTAAACTTACCATTAAAAGGTACAGCACCGGCTCCATTAAAAATTTCCTTTTGCCGCCGTACAAATCTTTCGTGTGGCAAGTTTATAAAACTGTTTATTGTAGAAAAATCATTTCTTCCTACTTCCCCACACGATGCAATCGTGCGGGAGCGAGAGATTTCAATCAAATTGGCTCCCTGAAATCTTTTCATCCTTTGTATTTCTACATCAGCCTGTTATTTCCTTTTTGAAATGTACCCCACAAAAATACACAACAATTTTAATTATTCAAAACAAATGATTAAAAAAATTAATTATTTGTTTAATTGATTGAACTATTGGAGAATAAGAAGATAAAATTCATTCATTTTACTGCCAAACTCCGGGTATGGGGGTACGGCAAAACATACATTTGCCATCGTTAATGAAATTTTTGTTAACGGTATAGCCAACCCGTTCTATCAGCATTTTTTTGCAGGAAGGACAGAAGGTATTTTCGTAGCCAAGTGCAGGAACATTTCCCACATAAACGTATTTTATTCCGGCAGTTTGGGCAATTTCTCGAGCAGTGAGCAATGTTTTTATGGGCGTCGGTGATAAATCGGGTAATTGATTGGCCGGGAAAAATCGGCTGAAATGGAGCGGTGTATCTTCAAATCCATTATCAACCAGCCATTTGCACATGGTTTCAATCATTTCAAGTGAATCGGAATAGGTGGGAACAATCAGATTGGTAATTTCCAGCCAAACGCCTTGCGCCTTCAATGTTTTCAGGGTTTTTAAAACAGGCTCCAGACTTCCGCCGGTGAGTTTTCGGTACAAATGGTCGTCAAAACATTTCAGGTCAATGTTGGCGGCATCCAAAAATGGGCACAAGTCCAGCAAAGGTTTTTCGTTGATATAGCCATTGGAAACGATCACCGTTTTCATGTTTTTTTGATGTGCCAACTTCGCCGTGTCATAAACATATTCATAAAATACGGTCGGTTCGGTATAAGTGAAGGCAATGCTGGCAATATGTCGATTCGAGGCAAGTTCCACAACTGCTTCCGGCAGGAAATCGTAATGACTCAATTCTTGTGGTGAGTTTTGAGAAATTTCCCAATTCTGACAGTTTAAGCATTTGAAATTGCATCCGGCCGTTGCAATAGAAAAGATTTTTGAGCCGGGCAGGAAATGAAACAACGGTTTTTTTTCTATGGGATCAAGATTAGCGGAACACGGATTACCGTAAGCAAGCGTATAAAGAACGCCGTTGATGTTTTGTCGGGTATGGCAAAGTCCGGTTTTCCCTTCGTGCAAGACACATCGATGCGGACAGAGCAGGCATTTTACCATTCCGTTTTCCAATGGTTGCTGATACAGGGCAGGTCGAATCCAATTTGAAGCAATAAAACTTTCCATAATGAAATCATTTTAAAAATGGTTCTTTTTTTAAAGGAAATTATTTCTTCAAAAATATCCAAACTTCTTTATTAAAGCAACATTTTTATTCAAATTTTACGCCTTATCAAAATAATTGTCAGAGTTATTTTTTAAAAATTTCAGTTTTTTCTCCGGTACAAAACTTTTGTCTGCACATTAACAGGAATGTGAAGTGACTTTATTTGTTATTCGTTGAAATTGAGATAATAATCAATGTTTTCCTTGATTAATATGTCAATGGGTACATAATTAATTCTGTTTATTTCCCGGTTGAAAATCAAATGGTAACTCATATCCCTTATGGAGCAGTAAGCCTGTTTTTCGGGACGTTGCGCTATCAGATAAGAAACAATATCCTCTTTCAGATAATTAATATTTTCTTCCAGCACATCATACCCGATCAGTTTGATTTCAGGGTGGGAAAGGATTTTAAAATATTTTGCCAATCGATGCACCTTCGAGTTAAATGTAATGGCAGCCTGTATTTCCTGATGCTCTTCAAAAATTTCCTTCAATAATTTTAAATTTCTTTCGTCGTCGTCTTCAAAAATTTCAACCGACAACAATTCGTGCGTATTGTTCAACTGATTTTCTTCCATATATCGCAAAAATCCCGTTTTTCGATTTTCCGTTTGAATGGCACCCGAGCTGCCTTTGCGATACGTATGCAGGATCAATATTTTGCTGTCGGCAGGTAAAGATTGAAACAGTAATTTTCCTCCAATATATCCGCTTAATGACGAATGTTGACCGTAATAGGCGGTAAAGTCGGCATCTTCTATCATGGAATCGATAAAAGAAAAAGGAATATTTTGGGCTGAAAGCTGTTTGGTAAAGTCCAACGTTTCTTTTCTGAAAACAGGCGCCAGAATCACTGCATTTGGTTCATATTTTATTACTGTTTTTGCAGCTTCCACAAACGAACTGCTGTCAAACTGATTGAAGTTCTCTATGAGCACTTCCACCTTATAATTTTCAAATTCTTCGGCTGCCTGTCGAAACCCCTTTTCTATACTTTCCCAATATTCTCCTTTTTGATAGGCAGGGAAAAGACATATAAACCGATAGCTTTTTTTCGAAGCCAGCGAGCGTGCCAATAAATTGGGTGAGTAATCTATTTCTTCCAATACTTTATTTACAGCTTTTCGACTTTTTTCGGATACAATGCCTCGTTGATGAAGCACACGGTCAACTGTGCCGGCTGATACACCTGCCATTTTGGCGATGTCCTTGATGCGTATTTTGCCTTTCGCTTTTTCCATATCTTGCTTTTTAATTGTTATTTTGTGTACGTGCACAAAAAAAATCTGTCCAAAATTAAAATAAATTTTTGATAATGTGAAATTGTTTTGTATTTTTGCCCACAAAACAGAAAATATTTTTGAAACTGATTTTAAGTTGCATTATTTGTATTTTTGATAGGTTGATTTGAGAAATTTCAGTTTCAAATTTTTTATTGTTTCATGTATTTTTTGTTTTATAAAGAATTGAAGCAAAGGTAATAAAAACTAATTTTAAAATTTTCCCCTTCAAGGGTTTTTTATCGGTAGTTTTTTCGGAGGCAACCAATATCACAAATGAAATAAAAAAATATTTTGAAAGTGAATATAAAAGCAGTAATTTTGGTCGACCAATTATTTATCAACAATTAAAAAGGAGACTGAAAAATGAGCAAAAAAATTGTAACATTTGGAGAAGTAATGCTACGGTTGGCCACGCCGGGATATGAAAGATTTAGTCAGGCTACGGAGTTTAGTGCCACTTTTGGCGGAGGAGAAGCCAATGTGGCGGTTTCGTTGGCCAATTACGGAATGGAGACCGAATTTGTTACGCGGTTGCCGCAGAACGAAATTGCCGAATCGTGCATCATGGACTTGCGCAAGCACAATGTAGGTACGCATTACATTTTACGAGGTGGCGAACGCATGGGAATTTATTTCTTGGAAACGGGAGCGGTAGCACGAGGAAGCAAGGTAATTTATGATCGGGCACATTCGTCCATTGCGGAAATTGAGCCGGGCATGATTGATTGGCGAGAAGTATTGAAAGATGCCGATTGGTTTCACTGGACAGGCATTACGCCGGCCATTTCGCAGGGAGCTGCCGACGTTTGTCTCGAAGCCGTAAAAGTGGCCAATGAATTGGGCGTAACGGTATCTACGGATTTGAATTATAGAAAAAATCTTTGGAAATACGGAAAATCCGCTTCCGAAATAATGCCCGAACTGGTTGAAGGTTGCGATATTATTCTCGGAAATGAGGAAGATGCGGAAAAAGTTTTTGGTATCAAGCCGGAAGGTTTCGATGTCTCCCGTACCGGCGGAGAAATTGATTCTGCCGAATTTGAATCGGTTTGCAAGCAATTAATGAAAAAATTTCCACGTGCCAAAAAAGTGATCATTACCTTGCGCGGATCCATTAATGCCAATCACAATACGTGGGGTGGCGTGCTCTACAGTGGTGAAAAACTCTATCAATCGAAACGTTACGACATAACGCATATTGTGGACAGAGTAGGCGGCGGCGATTCTTTCATGGGCGGACTGATTTACGGCTTGTTGACTTACGAAGGAAACGATCAGAAGGCGCTGGATTTTGCTGTGGCAGCCTCTTGCCTGAAACATACCATTTACGGCGATTATAACCTGGTTACCGTCAAGGAAGTGGAAGCTTTGATGAGCGGAGATGAAAGCGGAAGAGTTTCCCGGTAACATTTTAAAAATTTTCATATCAGGATATTAAAATACCAAATAAAATCATGAAATTCAATAAATTGGAAGTACTTTCTTCCATAAAGTCCACCGGAGTGGTACCGGTATTTTACCACAGTAATCCCGAAATTGCCAAAAGCGTGGTTAAAGCTTGTTACGAGGGTGGAATCAGAGCATTTGAATTTACCAACAGGGGAGAATTTGCGCATGAGGTTTTCGGCGAAGTGGTTAAATTTGTTCAGAAAGACTGTCCCGACATGATTATGGGCGTAGGTTCGGTGATCGATGCTCCCACAGCAGCACTTTATATTCAGTTGGGAGCCAATTTTGTGGTAGGTCCTTTGTTCAATCTTGATGTTGCTAAAATTAGCAATCGGCGTTTGGTGCCCTATATGCCCGGATGTGGATCGGTTTCAGAAATTGGATTTGCTCAGGAAGCCGGGTGTGATGTATGCAAGGTTTTCCCCGGCGAAGTGTTGGGCCCGGCCTTTGTAAAGGCATTGAAAGCGCCCATGCCCTGGTCGAATTTAATGGTTACAGGCGGAGTAAAACCCGAAGAGGCAAATTTGAAAAGCTGGTTTGATGCCGGTGTCATGTGCGTGGGGATGGGTTCCAATTTGTTTCCTGCGGATGTGATTGCTGCCAAGGATTGGGAAAAAATAACTGAACTTTGCAGGGACACACTATCTATCATACAAAAAGTTAGAAAAAAATAGAGCCAAAAGCTTAGCAATCAGTAATGTGGACTTGAATTTATTTAATTATATTTTAAATCTAATGGTTATATGAGCAATGCAAAAAAAGTTTCGGAAAAAATGACGAAATATCGTTGGACGATAGTCGGGTTACTTTTATTTTCTACTACCATCAATTACATGGACAGAAATGTTATCGGTTATTTGAAGGATTATTTCTGTTCAACAAGTGGCTTTGGTTGGTCTTCGACCGATTTTTCGATATTGACTTCTGTTTTTACGGCATTTTATGCTTGTTTTACGTTGTTTGCCGGTTTTATCATCGATAAAATAGGTACGAAAATCGGTTTGGCTGCTTCACTGATTATTTGGTCTGTAGCAGGAATTTTGAGTGCCTTTATGGGGAAAAGTTTAGGTGGTCAGGTTGCGGCCCGTGCTGTTTTTGGAGCAGGCGAATCGGGAAACTTTCCGGCTTCCATCAAAACGGTAGCTGAATGGTTCCCTAAAAAAGAACGTGCTTTGGCAACGGGTATTTTCAACTCCGGTTCAAACCTGGGAGCCATGATTTGTGCGTTAATTATTCCGGTAATTTTGGCGGCATGGAATCCGGATCTGGGAAACGGATTATTTTTGGGGATTTTTCATGGTTGGCAAATGGCATTTATCATCACGGGTTTAATTGGTTTCTTGTGGCTATTCTTTTGGAATAAATTATACGCTCCTCCAAAAGTCATGTTACAAAAGGGGAAAATCAATCAGGGGGAATACGATTATATTCATAGTGATGACGATCCGGAAGTTGAAGTTACAGAAGATACAACCAAAAAAGTTCCGTGGTACAAATTGTTGACTTATCGGCAAACTTGGTCGTTTGTCGTAGGAAAGTTTATGACCGATGGTGTATGGTGGTTTTTACTTTTCTGGTTGCCTACTTATATAACCCAACAGTTTTGCGTGGGTATGACACCCGATGCAACTAAATATACGGTTATGGTTTCGACTTTTATTGTATATGGAATTGCTATCGTGGGTTCCGTTTACGGAGGATCGATTCCATTGACATTCATGAACAAAGGTTGGCAAACTTATAAAGCCCGTATGACTGCACTTGTTCTTATTTCTATTGCACCGCTCCTGTTGTTGGGGACTCAATATGCAGCTTCCAGTTGGGGAATTGTAGCTGCAGTTGCCATTATCAGCATTGGAGGAGCTGCTCATCAGGCATGGTCGGCCAATTTGTTTACCACTGTTTCAGATATGTTTCCTAAAAAAACCGTTGGTTCTGTGACGGGTATTGGTGCTGCTGCCGGTGGTGTTGGAGGTGTATTGATACAAATACTTGCCGGTTCGGTAGAAGATCATTATCGCATAAAAGGAGTTATGGAAGCCATAAAGCAAGGTCTTGTCAATCCGAATTTGATTCCTGTTGACCGAATTAAAATAGACAATTTGAAAGAAGTGGTTACCGGCATTGATCCAACTGCTCTGCAACAAGCAACCGATTTAATTTCACATAATGTTTCGCAGGGTTACGGTATTATGTTTGGAGTTTGTGCTTTTGCTTATCTTGCTGCTTGGCTGTTGATGAAAATATTGGTGCCAAAATATTCTCCTATAACCGATTTATAATCGGTTAACCGATAAAACAAAAAACAGCGTGTACATTTTTGAGCGCGCTGTTTTTTTTGATATTGCTGTATAACATAGAAAGGAGAAATTTTTTTTAAAACTTTTTTCATCCGAATTGATAAAGCGAAACATTTCCTTTCCTAAGAAAAGCATAAATTCCGATAAACTTACTGATTGACAAATGCCACCGTAGCACAAGCTATCATGCCGGCAGTTTCTGTACGAAGTCGGCTGTTGCCTAAAGAAACCGGTTCAAAACCTTCTTTAAAAGCTTTTTCAATTTCTTCCGGGCTGAAGTCGCCTTCCGGACCAATAAAAATGGTTGTATTCGATGACTTGCTAACCAGATTTTTAAGTAATTTTTTTTCTCTTATCCTGCTAAAAGTGCTTGTTTCGGCTTCATCATAGCAATGAGCAATGAATTTTTGTTCGGCTGAAATTTTTTTTATTGCTTCTTCATAGCTACAAGGCGGATGCAATATGGGAAAGTTGGCTTTTACGGATTGTTTGGCCGCAGAAACAATGATTTTTTTCAACCGTTCGGGATTGATGTTTTTTCGTTCCGAAAATCGACAAATAATCGGAGTTATTTCATGAACGCCTATTTCTGTAGATTTTTCGATAAACCATTCGAAACGTTCTATATTTTTTGTTGGTGCAATGGCAATATGTAAATGATAGTTCATATTGCCGGCGTCGGGAAGGATTTCCAAAATTTCAAATTCGCAATGTCGAACTTCCGGTAAAGTGATTGCTGCCAGAAAACAGCCACCATGCCCATCAACAACCATGATTTTATCTCCTTGTTTTAAGCGGAGAACTTTTACCGCATGTTGCGATTCCGTTTCGGGTAAAACATTGCTGAAAGCTGCATCCGGAGCATAAAATACGGTCATATTGCGATGTAAACTTTCGATTGATATAAATGGAAAAATTTTTAAATCATCCAATAAAAATGTAAATTGAGAAAAGTTTCAATTTTTTATTTGCCGTAAATTTCACCTTTTGCTGCCAGCAAAGTATTTCTCATGAGTGAAACCCGCGTCATAAGTCCAACACCACCAGGTACCGGCGTAATGAAGGAAGCTTTGGGTGCCACTTCGTTAAAATCTACATCTCCTTTCAATTTGTATCCCGATTTGGTTTCTGTCGATGGAACTCTTGTTGTTCCTACATCGATGATTACAGCGCCATCCTTTACCATATCGGCTTTTAGAAATTCTGGCTGTCCCATTGCAGCTACAATAATATCGGCTTGTCGGCAGATTTCTTTCAAATTTTTGGTGCGACTATGGCAAACGGTAACGGTTGCATCGCCGGGATATCCCTTTTGCATCAGCAACATGGCAGTAGGTTTACCCACAATATTGCTTCGACCAATGACAACGCAATTTTTTCCGCAGGTTTCAATTTTATATCGTTTCAGCAGTTCCATAATGCCGGCTGGAGTTGCCGAAATATAGCAGGGCAAACCAATGGACAATCGTCCTACATTGACCGGATGAAATCCATCTACATCTTTTCGATAATCGATGGCTTCGATAATTTTTTGCTCCGAAATGTGTTTGGGCAATGGCAACTGAACAATAAATCCATCTATATCGGCATCCCGATTCAAACGGTAAACTTCTTCCAACAATCTTTCTTCGGTAACATTTTCTTCGAAACGGATTAAAGTAGATTGAAATCCGCAAGTATCGCAATCTTTTATTTTCCCCGCCACATACGATTCGCTGCCGCCATCGTGTCCCACAATAATGACCGCCAAATGAGGCCTTTTCATTCCTGCTTGGGTCATTCGTTTTACTTCTTCCGCTATTTCAGTTTTTATTTGTTCCGAAACGAGCTTCCCATCCAATAAAGTGTACATGTACAGATTTTATTTAAAAATATTCTTGATAGGCTTGTAATTATTGTACAAAAATACCGCTTTTTGACCGATTTCAGAAAATGTGCACCATTTATTATCGCAAAAATTTTTTTTGAGTTTCTGCTTCCAAATTATAAATGGTAAAATAAAAAATTAATTTTCAACAGTTTAAATAAATTTCTCTTCTACAATTGCAGAATGGAGAACATCAAAATGGCGCGGATTTTCGCAGTCTTTAGAAAAAAATGTTGGAAAATTTGTTATAAAACAGAATGAATCATTTCCCAAGAGGTTTTCATCAGGTCGGGAATGCGGTCGGGCAAATAAGGTGTTACTTCAATTGGCTGATGAATAATCATTTCTATAACGCCGGGTTTGACTTTGAAACTCGTTTTTGATAATCTTTCAAAGCTTCCTTTGATGGTAACCGGAACAATAGGGAGTGCAAGGTCGGCAGCAATTTGGAAAGCGCCTTTTTTGAATTTTCTCATTTGTCCGTTTGTTGAACGCGTCCCTTCAGGAAAAATAACGATAGAGTTCCCTTTTTTCAATTGTTTTTCGGCTTTTTCGATGCTGAGTTTTGCAGCATGTGCATTAGAACGGTCTATAAAAATATGTCCGGCCATTTCGCTGGCCAAACCTACAAAAGGAACTTTTCTAAGTTCTTTTTTCATGATCCATTTGAACCGCACGGGAAGCCATCCATAAATTACAAAAATATCGAACATGCTTTGATGATTGGCAGCAAAAACATAGGATTTTCCTTTTTCGATTTTTTCCAGTCCCTTAACTTTCACTTTGATGAAGAATAATCCGCAGGTTGCTTTCGACCACCAACGTGCCGGCAAATAAGAAATTTCATGGTTTGGAAAAATCGG
>Ga0208825_1000941_pt1 | contig 24555 bp, 22 predicted proteins | sample AD_UKC113_MetaG_FD_184450 | JGI IMG/M metagenome (GOLD analysis project Ga0208825, IMG submission 184450) | Active sludge microbial communities of municipal wastewater-treating anaerobic digesters from Hong Kong - AD_UKC113_MetaG (SPAdes)... | ecosystem: Engineered > Bioreactor > Anaerobic >...
TTTGCAAGCGCAACTGATTGGATAGAATTTTCTTTCCTGATAAGTTTTACGACTCTTGTTCCAGTTCTCAATTTTCCGCCGCGCTGCTCAAGAAAAGTTTGCGCTGGAGAAACAAGAAGCTCACGGAGCGGAGCTTCTGGCAAAAGGAGTGAAGAATTTTCCCGCGAGCCAGTAAAAATCTTTTTCACAACACGAGCAAAGAGAAGCGCAGATGCAGCGCTTGGCTGATTGTTCATCGCTCCGATGCAGAGTATATCCCAGAGATATTTTCGCGCCGCCGGCGATTGATTACGTTTAGCGAGCCATTCGTTTACAGTAAGAGAGTCTTTCTGCAAACTGCCGGGAATCAAAAGAACCTCGGGAAGCACGGTAAGTAATTTCAATCTATCGCGATTGGTAAATGGCTGGAAATTCATAAAGCCTTTTACAAGATGAAAAGGAGCAGGAAGCGATGGACATCGAAGCTCGTAGCAATTACTCAACGACCGATAACGAAGAAAAAGCAACGGTTGAAGAGCAGCGAGATGATGTGTCCCAATTTGATGGAGAAATTCCCGCGTTGCCTCGTAACATCCCATAAGGATGTGCTGTCCGTTGTCAACGAGTTCGCCGCTTAATGGATGATAAAAGGAAGAAGCGCGTCCGCCGGCGTGAATATTTTTTTCAAGAACCAGTGCGCGAGCGCCTCGGCCAGCCAGCGACACTGCCGCGCTTAAACCGCTCAATCCGCCGCCAACGATAATTACGTCGTACTTTGCTTCACTCATAGTGTGTAAGAGAATAGGAAATTATTAGGAAAAATGCAGGAACGATTTTTTCACGCAGATATCGCAGATTCACGCAGATAGGATGTATCTTTGAGCAAGGAAGTTTCTATCAGCATTTGCTTCGAAACGTACTGACTTCTACCAAGCCACCGTCGAGAATGCGGTTGCCGAGATGCACGAAACAACCATCTCTAAAGATAATGGATTACAAGATTCCAAGGTGTCTGGGAATTTTCTATTGCATAATCTGGGATTATTGACAATATTTCGGCTAAGATATTGATTTCAAATGAGAGAAATAATTATAAAATGTATCCTATAATAGAATTAGGTGATTGTCAGGAGGTTTTAAAAAAATATCCAGACAATTCAATTGATTTAATATTTACTTCACCGCCGTATGCCGACCGACGAATTCATACTTATGGCGGTATCGAACCAGAAAAATATGTAGAATGGTTTTTGCCAAAAAGCGCTGAATTCTTAAGAGTATTAAAACCAACCGGGACATTTATTTTAAATATTAAAGAAAAAGCAGAAAATGGTGAAAGGCATACTTATGTATTAGAACTCATTTTAGCCTTAAGGCAACAAGGTTGGTTCTGGACAGAGGAATTCATTTGGCATAAAAAAAACTGTTACCCTGGAAAATGGCCAAATCGATTTAGAGATGCATGGGAGAGATTACTTCAATTCAATAAAACTAAACACTTCAAAATGTATCAGGAAGCTGTAATGCTCCCTGTAGGTGATTGGTCTAAAAATAGGCTCAAACAACTAAGTCAAACCGATAAAATCAGAGACAATGCAAAAAATGGCAGTGGGTTTGGTAAAAATGTTTCAAACTGGTTGAACAGGGAGATGGTTTATCCAACCAATGTATTGAACTTACCAACTGAATGTAGTAATAAAAATCATAGCGCTGTCTTTCCTGAAGCATTACCCGAATGGTTTATAAAATTATTTACACAATCTAACGATTTGGTTTTAGATCCTTTTATGGGTTCTGGAACCACCCTCAAAGTTGCTTATAAGATGAATAGAAAATCAATTGGAATTGACATTCAACCAGAATACTATAAAATGGTTATGGAGCATTTTGAAAAACAAAAAGAGGAGGATCTATTCGCTCGGGGCAAGGATTATGGACAAGTTGAATCTTTCTGACGTTACTTATTACGTAGAAAAGAATATCAGCAATTTTCATAAAAAGAGATTAGAAAATTTAAATGCTCTAGAATTGGATACAATCTTAAAAAGGAAAAATCCATATTTATTTAAAGCTAAAAATGTATTAACAGCTCAAGATATAGTAAAAGGACTGTTAGATGCACATCTCTCTTCGCAAGAAGAGACAATTTTTGGAGAGTTTCTTGAAGGTTTGGCAATTTTTGTCTGCCAGAAAGTTTACAATGGATATAAATCATCGGCTGAAGGTATTGATCTATAATTTACCAAGGAGGATGTAAAATACATTGTTACTATTAAGTCCGGTCCTAATTGGGGAAACAGCAGTCAGATTAATAAAATGCTAGATAATTTTAGAAAAGCTAAAAGAATTTTAGGCACTAATACTTCAAAAATTCATATAGTTGCAGTGAATGGTTGTTGCTACGGGCAAGATAATAAACCTGAAAAAGGTGAATATTTAAAATTATGTGGACAAAGGTTTTGGGAATTTATTTCAGGAAATGAGAATCTTTATATTGATATTATCGAGCCACTAGGACATAAAGCTAAAGAAAAAAATGAGGAGTTTATCGAATCTTATTCTCAAATAATCAATAAATTCACGTCGGATTTTAGTGCAAAATTTTGTGATAATGGTAAAATCAATTGGGCGGCATTAGTTAAGTTTAATTCTGAAAAATAAATGTATGGCAGCACGGCGTCTAACAGCAACTATACGCTGCGGGATTTGACTATTGCCACACCTCAGCCTCATTCGAAGTGGCTTTGCTGAGATGCAGTAAGTGTATCAAAACAATCGTTTCTGTTGCTTAACCAGAGTTGAATCTTCCGTGCTACACTAATCCTTGTTCCAGCATCGCATTGGCAACTTTCAAGAATCCAGCAATATTTGCTCCAACGACATAATTTCCCGGTGCGCCATATCGCTCTGCCGTTTCTCTACACGTTCGATGAATATTTTGCATAATGCCTCTGAGGCGTGCATCTACTTCCTCCCTTGGCCAGGGAAGACGCATACTATTCTGAGTCATCTCGAGTCCGGAAGTAGCAACGCCGCCAGCATTCGATGCTTTCCCCGGCGCATAGAGAATTTTTCACAGCAAACACGACGCTCACTTAGGGTTTTGAAATAAATATAAAGATAAGAAGTAATGTTCGCTCAACGGTTTTGCTCATAGTTAGTATGCGACTATAGCCGTGAGTAATAAGTTATTTGAAAGCGGCTTTCACCGCGTTATTTATGGTTTGCAAAACCACAGCGTGCTTGCCGCGAACGTTAGCAGCAATACCGCCCTGGGGAAATATTCCTATTCTTTGACTTTAGGGGTACTGAATAAGATCGTACCCCCTTTTTTGATGAGAGTCAAGTTTAGCTTTCCAGAGTTGATCAAGAAAGACCGGAGGCAAGGCGACCACAGAGGGGAGGATATTTTTATTACGTTCGGCAATAATATCCCAAGGGGATTTACATTTTTTTGATTTATTTTTACGAGCGACATTATACCAAAGGATATAGGCGGAAGCTTTATCAAGGAACACCGAACGAGAAGAGAAGGATTCGACGCAGTAGAATTCTTGTTCGATAGTATTGTGAACAGTTTCAACATCCGCTTGCCACCGGTGAGCGCCGGGAGGAATCGTGTGATGTGTAAGTCCTTTGACGGACTGGACAGTTTTTGTAAAGGAGCTTTCCCGGCGAGCATTCCAGGCGCCTATAAATTCAGTTCCATTGTCAGTTTGGAATCGGCAGTTGCGGAACTAGACGGCTGCAATTGTTGCGTTGAGTCAGCTGGAGAAATTGCTGTTCTCATGATGTGAAGACCTTTCCCTTTTCTATAACTCACGGGTTCACACGTGGGTAAAAAAAACAGAAGAGCCTGCTGTCTCGATGCGCGCTTTGAGCACCTTGGCAACCGATTCTCTGAGGGTGGCTGAGTAGTGTTTTGCAGGGGATTTTTTGTGTGCTAACGGATAGAGCTTATACTCGTTTTGCCGAGAGGAAAATGATGGGAAGCTTTGCGCCGCAGGCACGAGGTATAAGCTCAAGTTAAACGATGTTTTGCAAATTATAATTCTATAAATTGACTCTTTGAAAAATACAAATGCCCCAGCCTAATGTTTCTCTTCCCCATTTTAAATAACTATCTCGACTTTTTATTACTCGATCATACAATTCTTGATTGTCTTTATCATCCGGGTTAGCATTTATATATTTAATGCTGGAATACCAATTTAATCCTTCATAATGATCCCAATCGTCTTTGCTACTGACAACCGAGTAAAGTAATTCTAATCCTAACTCATTTCCAATAAGCATATTTTCGTAATGAGTTCCATAACTATTTTTCTTAAGTTCAAGCGCTTGCAAATATTCTTCAGTTGGTTCATTTTGCCAAAACGGACACCCGGCAATAACTAATCCATCCCGTTTGACATTTTGAATCAAATATTTCAAAGTATTCCTGAACCCATTAAAAACCCATTCCGCTCCAATACACATTGCAAGATCAAAGTAATTTTCTTCGGGATGTTTATATTCAGCTCCATCCATTTCAATAAATTTTATTTTCGCATTGGGACATCGCTTTTTTAACTTTTCTTTGGCTTCGATTATACAAAATGGCGAAATATCTATTCCTAATCCCTGTATATTATAAGTTTCTGCAAGTCTAATAAGAAATTCAGCTTTCCCACAAGCAATTTCTAACACGTTTGCGTTTTCATTCAACCGCAATAATTCTACCAATTTGTTAAGTTTTTCATCACTCATAGGATTACAGATTGTATGTTCCCTATGAGTAATATCAAAATATTTCCATATATCCATAATTTACCTCTTTATTTTTATCGCGAAATATCGGCTAACGGCTTGATACACGCCATTATGGCGTAATTCCATTTTCTTAACTTGTCCCACGCAGTGATAGCATTTCCCAAGATTATTCCCTCTGTAGTTTGCTTGTAATCATTGGTAAAAATATATGTCATTTCAAAAATAATGTCAACACGTTAATTCCAATTTGTAATAACAAAATGCATCTATGCAAATTATGCAGCTAAAGGCAATGAGAGAACAGTGTGTGTTTTTTCTCTTGAGGACTATCTGCGGGAATCTCCGGTATCTGTGCGAAAAACTTCTACAAGATAATCCGTTGCCTTGATACTCCTTCGGCATAGCTGCAACCAATTTCCTGACGGTGGCTGAATGATGTTTTGCAGGGGATTTTTTATGTGCTAACGGTGGCGGTATGGTTAGTTGCGTAGTTTGAAACATGAAACTATCAGTTCACTAAGCCATTGAATAAGCGTTATTTCGTTTAAATTTAACACTATCAACACAATGTTTTATTACCGCGTGTTGTGTGTTCGTGAATTATAAACTGTTCATTTTTGAATTATGGCCTTCTACTTACCTTTAAAGGCATCTAATATCTCACAGTAGAATGAATCAAATGTTGGATAGTTTTCCCTGTTGGATTGGTATTTTTCAATTTTTTTTAGCAATTCATCTAAATTAGATACACCACTCGATTTTTCTTTTTCATATGCCCATGTCCCCGTCTGGGCTGATTCATTAAAGGCTAAATGCGTTGTAATTGCTCTGATAACAAACTCATTTATGCATTCCTCACAATCTCCACACATGCGTTTTCGTGCTGCCGCTGTTATGGAATCACAATTATCTGAGTAACCTTTTATATAATCCCAATACTTTGTCGTTAATGGATTTATAAATGGATGACTGAATTCATGCCGAATCATATATTTTAAATAATTTTCATTTCCAAAAAATGGTATATTTTCATCAACCTTGATAGATCCCATTATATTATAGATTTCAGCTTGTTTATTTGGATAATGGATTGAATTTCCAAATCCAACACCACTATAGAGCGAGACTAATACAATGTTATAGGATTTCTGGTTTTTCCCATAAAATTCCTCAAGTTCAAAGACATAATCACCATTTCCAAGATTTTTTATCGTTTTTTCTACAATTTCAGAATAGTATTTTTGGTGTTCATTATAAAATTCATTGAATGAAGATTGAATTGCAAAATCACGTAGTAACCCCAAAAAGACCATTAAAGAATCTTTGCCTTCAATTCTATTAATTACAAAACTGTCTAATTCAATATCTTCCCTCAAACAAAGATTGCTATTTGTATAAAGCATTATGTTTGAAGGTGCACTAAAATTCAACATTTTGGGTTGAGAACTAAGTCTGTCAAACATTTTAACTGCAGGGTGATCTTGATAGAGCGAGAAATAGTTTAATACATCCGATTTGTATTCAGAAGAATCTTGAGACATCAAAAATCCTAAAACTGAAGGATATTTGCCAATTGTCTGGATAATTGATATTAGTTCAATCTGAGGTTTGACACATACAATTATCTGATTCTTTGTTTTTGCTATGTCTTTAGGTAAAAGATATGCTTGCTGAGCAACTGCATTAATAGTGGTAGTTAACATTAAGACCATCATTTTAATGGTAAAAAGCGTTTTTCTCATATGTACAAATTATTGGTTTTGTTTGGTAAGCTTGGGGATTAATTTTTTATTGATAATCACGACCTTAATGACGCACAACGGCCGGCGGTATGAAACGTAGCGGATTGCAGGGTTGCACCCATATCCTCTTTGGCAAAAGCATGAGGCGGGACGAAACGATCTAAAAGCTACTGAAGCCGGCATATTTTATGAATGCGTATTGTGCGTAGGTTTTCATTCCAATTTTATCAAATATTCATTTCCATTTCTCATCAAACTGACTATTCTCCAGTCTATATCCAGAGTTCCGTTGTTACACATAAATCTGTTTTCGCTGAACTTGATATCATTTTCCTGCACAAAAAAAGATACTTGTTTTACGAACCATATTTGATTTGTAATTGTGGACAATGCCATATCATTGGTTAAATTAAAGTGATTATTGTCTTTCCCTAATCTTAATAATGTATAATGCATAATCAGGCTATCATTTATTGCTTCTGCATGCATAGGGTCGAATCCTCGGAAGTCAGGGATTTCATTAAACATCAGTGTAATTTTAATGCCGTTTTGATTGTTAAATTTATCCAGATTAACTATATGCTTAGTTCGTTCAAGCGCCGTAAAATATTTTGTCTTGGCTTTATAATAACCTAAATCTGGCAAGTCCGTAATTTGGGGATTAAACTTTGATAGGAAGTAATCATAAAGATAAAGTCCTGATGTATAATATTCCTGTTGCCAATTTTTAAAATACTTCGATAATAAAAGGCATTGTACCATCCCTGTCAACAAATGTTTCCCACGCAATCCATCTCTACCATAGTGCGGCTCGGTTAATGAATAATAAAAGCGATGGTTTATATATTGCTGTTCCACAATATTGGAAGCAAACTGCTGCATATATTCAAATTCGCAATAAGTTGCTGGTCCTTCCACCGATTCTACTGCTTTTTCATAGTCTAAGTACTTTGCGCCAATAATCTGCATCCTTAAATTCCTACATGTAAATACCTTATTGATATTTTCTGTAAAATTATCATTTGAGCCTAATAACATATTAAGCCATACTTCGTTTTCATATTGTTTAATTGCGTCATTTCTATAATCTTCCGGATAAGTCAACAAATCGGCAGGATTATCGAATTTTAAATTCTTTACATAATTACGCTGATAAACATGATGTAACTCATGAAACAATTCAGCATAGAACTGATTGACTGAAGCAAAAGAAATAAAAGAATAATCATTATGTGCTGTTAAATAATTATTAATTTCTGTTTGTGTCGCCCCGAACAATCCATAATCGGATGCATTCAATATGAAGATGCTATCATTAAAATGGCGAGAATTTTGAGGCGGGGCAGGATGATTCAGCAAAAAAGCCGGACCGTTTAACCTAAAAATACAATATGGACCTATCTTCATCCCTTGCCATACTTTTTCTGTTATTGTATTGATATTTTTAGAAAAATCAGCCACAGTGCTTATATATGCACTATCTATCGGTGTAATTACTTGAGCATATACACTGTAATTAGCGTAAAGGAATAACAATAACGTAAAGTATCTTTTCATGTTTATCAGAGTTTGAATTTTTTTACGTATACGAAATATACCTAACATTTGTTACACGATTTTTACGACGGTTTAAATTACGCCCAATGGTTGGCAGTATGGCGCCGTGTGGAATTACGAAACGAAAACTTATCACTTTACACAGGCTCTTTTTATGAGCCACAAATGCCTGTAAACCGCTAATGACTCTAACGACTAATCAATAGGTTTGATGAAATTCATCAATTCCCTATCGTGGTTATAAACAATTCTACACTCATTATCAAAATACATCGTTGCACCATTTCCCTTTGTATATGTTTTCCAATCTGGCAGTTTGCCCTTTACGTTAGGATTGCCTGTTTTTGCGAAGTTTATCCATGCGGAGCTCATTTTATCCGCTAATTTCCAGGCTGCCTCTGTATTGCCTGTCCAGTCTGGCCTCAGGTCAACATTGTTGAATACCATTGGAATGTCTAAACCATGAAAAGCACCTTTTGAGGCATTATCTACTTGACTTTTCCATGCAAAAAAATAAACATACAAGGGGGAGCTTGATTCTATAGCCCTTGCATCAGCGGTTCGTATAGTATAAGGCCTGAAGACCTTATCTATAGAAAGAAGATCTTGTGGCGTATAATCAGGATATGCCTTTGCGAATAGCTTAATGTATTGGTCGGTTTTGTCTCCATATTCTTTTGCTAAGCTATCTTTTGCTTGTTCTAATGTCATGTCTTTTTCGCTATAATATGTTTTCATTAGTTCATTTAGTGTTGTTCCTATTATCAGGGGTATATCTTTAGAAATATTTGCAAATCCGGGACTGAAGGGTTGCTGTAACAAAACAACACCATCTGCAGAAGGTACGAAACCAAACATAGTTTGCATTCCGGGTTCTCTTGGGCCCGACATCTTAATTATAGCATTATTTCCTGCTTTTACCAGATCCATATAAGGGATTGTATCAAGTTTTTCAATCTCGTTTGGCGAAACTCCTAAATTTTCAAGTACAGCTAAACCCAGCGCTTGTGATTTCTCTTTTGTCATTGTATTTAACAAGGTGCCACTTTGGATAATTGCCTTATGGAACAGCCCTTTTGCCGATGGCATACACATTAGTGTACCGACTTTGCCGCCGCCTCCTGATTCACCAAAAATGGTTACATTGGAAGGGTCGCCCCCAAAATTTTCAATGTTTTTGTTGATCCACTCCAGAGCTTTTACAATGTCGAGCATGCCTACATTTGCCGATTGTGTATACTTCTCGCCACATGCTGATAAATCAAGAAAACCAAGAATGTTCAAACGGTGATTTACGGATACTATAACAACATCTCCTTTCTTTGCCAATGCTTTACCATAAGTCATCGGATCGTTGCTGCTGCCAACATGGAAACCACCTCCATGCAACCAGAGCATTACCGGGCGTTTTTTCCCATCGTTGATCCCTTGTGTCCAGACGTTAACACTAAACAATTTTTTTTCGTCCTGTGTAGAATCCGGAATCCACGGCACAATTTGTTTGGCTGCTGGGCCAAATTCAGTGCATTCAAGAATTCCTTTCCATGCATCAGGATCCTGTGGAGGCATAAACCTTTCAGCTTTGGCATAAGGAATACCTTTGAAAGTAAATATGCCATCGTCAATACTACCGGATACATTACCTGATGTGGTTTTAACAATTGGATTTTGATTTGTTTTTGGGTTAAACCCCAATAAACAAAATAGGATTGTAATTAAAAAAATGAAAAAAAAGTTTGTAAAATGTTTCATAGAGTTACCTTCAAAATGTGGGTAATTATTGTAATATGGTAAACAAAGGAGCGCATTCGTACCTTCGTATTATAATTAGTTTATGTATTAAAAAAAATAAAAACTCACTTCATCCTACTTTAACTGATTCGTAAAAGCTTTTTGCATGCGGCACAACATTTGGCTCTATATTTAGCAGGCTAACGAGATTGTGATTCAGGTTACACACTATCCTATCCGTTTGTCAGGGTTTTGTGAGTTATTTATCAATCAGTTCTTGAATTTCATTAAGGTGTAAATCAATATGGCAAAGAAAATCCTCTATCATTTGCTTTAACGTTACTTTTGTTCCTTCAAAGTCGTGCCAGTAATTATCAAGTTTAGATTGATCAACCGATTTAATAACTTGTATCATATGCAAGTTAAAGTACTTCCAAAGTTGTATCAAAATATTCCAATCTTCATTTTGAAAATCTTGCAGAGCAATCCACAAATCGTTGTCCTGTCTGTAGTCTGGGAAAATTAAATCAGAATTATATTGTAATCGTATCATACGCTGGTGATTGTTTGAAGCTGAATCAATCAAATGACCAAGTATTTGTTTTATTGTTCGGTTTTGGTTATTCCTTTTTTGTGAAATAGTATCGATCGGCAAATTTGTAAGTTTTGGTTCCCATATCTCAATCACTTTTGAGATTTCATTTGTAATATTTGAAAAATCCATATCAATTATAGTTTAATGTTTATTTTTTTGTTTTTCAGCATGAAGCCTAACGGTTTGGCAATCTGGCCAGTAAGGGATTGCGGGTTGCTCACTTTTCAGGTTATACTGAGTTTGAAGCGGGTTGCTGTCTCTCGCACACCACCGAGCCCCTTATTGGCTATGACCGCTTGTTGTGGGTAATTTTTATTCGACATTCACATAATTACTTTCAACTGGACCTAAATAACTCGGTTTTAATCCTCCCGCATCAATTACAAATCTCTGGAAAACAATCCCCGGGTCAATTGCCCATATCTTTAAAACGTGTTTTCCCGGTGCATCAACTTTATGCGAAGAACTCTTGATTTTAATGTGGTCTCCAACCGATTTCATCCACCAATCGGCATATTTATAGTCAGGTACTATTTCACCCTCGTTCATATTAATAATTTGAGGCTTCTCATTATCGATGGCAATGGCATATTTTAATCCTCCTTGTTTTTTGAAATCCTGGGTTGGCGAAAGGTAAGCTTCTACTTTAAAATTTCCCGAACTGAAAGTTGTGAATACATATTCAACTCTGGGATTATTCTCCAATGTAAGTTGTGACTTAGCGGTTACCGGTTCAACAATGAGAGACGAACTTGTTCGTCCAAGGTTTGGGACAACTGTCCAATACATATCTTTCGTGTCAATTTTTCTTGTAAAATGACAGGCTTCAAATGCTATTACCCCTTCATTTTCGATAAAGCCAGCAACAGCAAACAGCGTATTACGAATTGGTACTTGTACTTTATATTCTTTCCCTGCGCCGGAAATTAGTATTTCTCCTTCCATATCTCCTTTAGGGGCTTTGTTCCAATCAATGCTAACGTACACTTTTTCATTATACTGAATGGTGCCTGATTCTGAAGAGAGTGTTATCCAATCTTCTTTTCCTTTGATGGTGTAGTGTAATTCTTCCTGGCCACGGTTAATTATATCTATATAATAATTCTGATCATTGAAAGGGTCAAACACCGGCATTTCCTGACTGAAAGACCAATCTGCTTCAACATCCAGCCAGCCCCATCTTGGTGTGGCTCCATATTCTATGAAGTAACCTAATTCGGCAGATTTAGGAACCTGAACATACGAAACAGCAGGCATCATATTTAATGGCGGGTGATTCCAATACGTATAACCAATGTGTGTTTGTGACATCATGTGGTTCCATTTACCACCTTCTAGTTCATGGTATTTTTTTGTAAGCTGTATGTCTTTTTCAAACAACTCTTTTACCTTATCAGCATAGTAATTTGCCGATGCTGCACCTCGAACGCCATAATATCTGTTTTTACCCGCTGCTACATACATTTCGTTCAGGTTTGTGCACATTTCAATTGGGGATTGAACAAGCTGATAGTATGCCGTTTTATATCGTTCGGAAAGCTGTTCATACACTGAAGTACTTTTTTTCAATAATTGGGTCCACTCATCAACAATCCTGTCGGCTTCGCGGTAATTTTCAACACTGTATGTGTTTGCCGTTATCATTTCGGGAGTGCGGCGTGCATTATATTTTGTGTACAGCGAAAGCATTTCGGCAATTTCCTTTGAATGTTCGTTCCCAAATTGTTGCGTTGCCCATTTCACGTAATAGTTTGGTAAATCCGCAGCCTGAATAGCATCGGGATTCCAAGCATAATCAAAAAAGAAACTAATAGGTAACTCCATCGGCTTGATGTCGCCTACGTTGGCAATCCAAATCTCATGAACCCCATGCTCATAGGTAAGTTTCAATTGTTCCCAGACTCTTTCTATTTGTGTTACATTCAACCATTTGTATGATACAGGAGCACCCACATAATCGAAATGATAATACATTCCATATTTAGAGGATGGACTTAGTTCAGTTTTCTTGGGTAGGTATCGGATATTTCCCCAGTTATCGTCACTAAAAAGTACGGTAATATCATCTTCCACTCGCATACCTTTGTCGTAATAGTCCTGAACTTCTTTATAAATTGCCCAAAGTTGTGGCGTTTCTTTAGCTGGTCTTCCGGTTATATCTGAAATAATTTTACGCTGGTCATTTATAATGGTCCTTAAAAGGTCAACTGCTGTTTCTTCGGTCATGGCATCATCGCCATCACCACGCATACCTATTGTGACCATAGTCTCGTAGTTACCTACCCGTTCAAATCCACCTCGCCAAAACTCCTGTAATTTATCTTTGTTTGTTTTGTAATTCCATTCACCTCCATTGAACAATTCCCATTCGTTATGTGCACGTGTCATAGGTTCGTGGTGCGATGTTCCCATTACAATTCCATATTCATCAGCAGTTTTTGGATTTAACGGATCATCAACATAAAACATGGTTGGGAGCCACATTGCAGGCCACATATAATTTGCTTTCAGGCGTAGCAGCAATTCAAATACTTTTTCATAACATTTGTGATTTATTTCGCCGAATTTCTCTTTAGCCCAATATCTGAATGCCGGTGATTCATCGTTTATGAAAATGCCCCGGTATGTCACTGCTGGGCTTTTCGAAATATAATTGCATTTTCCCAGATATATCTCATCGTGTTTTTCAACGGGAACATCAGCCCACCAATACCAGGGTGATACACCCATTTTTTCTGTAAGGGTAAAAACACCGTATGCAACTCCACGCCTGTCGCTTCCAATAATGACAATCGCCTGATTCACGCCCGGAAATGGCTTTTCCATTGTTTTTATAATGAATCGTTCCCACTGACCTCTGAGTTCATCAACGTTTAGCTTTTTTTCAGTTATTAATTTGTTAACCAAAGGATTTTTATCTACTGTGGCAACGATTATTATATTGCTACCTTGAAAATTTTCTACAGTTGAAACTAGAGGTCTTTTTCCCGAAACCCTTTCAATGTCATCTGAAAGAAACTTTGCAGACTTTTTCACTAATATGTTTTCTGACATATCATATACAATATTAGCTGCTTCAGTCTTGGTTACTATTGTATAATTGTTTTCTTTGTCAAATCTAAAATTCACGTTTATTTGTGAGTACGACAGATGCGGCAATAATAACAAGAGTAATAATAGTTTCTTCATTTTTTAAAATTTGTATTAGTTTATTAAGTAAAAGTAATATGAATCTATTTTGCTATGAGGTATCTCCTTAAAATTCCCCACAACGGTTGAGTGTATAAAACGTTGGGGATTGCGGGTGATTCCCTATCAAGGTACACGAAAAGTTGAAGCGGGTTACAAACCTTCGCATACCTCTGAAACCCTTATTGGCTATACCGTGTGTTACCTGCTGGCTATTTTTCATTTATATAATATTTGTCAAGTTTGTCTAAATACCTTTCGTCTGACATACCTGTCCGATTAAACATAATTACACTTCCAATTCCAAGGTCTGGGTAAATTCTGATTTCACAATAATACCCTCCTCCACCACCAGCGTGTGCTAAATATTGTTTTCCGTTCAATTGTCCTTTAAACCATGACAAACACATTCCTGTTGCCTTGTTATTATTTGTAAGATTTTCGGTGAAAAACAATTTCTTGTAATCATCTTTTATCAACTTACAATTGGGCTTTAAAAGTTCTTGAAGATATACGACAAAAGCATTTGAAGTCCCGATTAAGCCTCCATAAGAAGCCCCGTTTACATAACTATTTTTAAACGAATTCCATTTGCCTTCCGCTGTTTCCACATACTTTGATTTGTCTATAAGAAAGCCAAGAATGAAATTTGAGAAGCTGTATCTTTTATGATAACCTTTTGCGTGTTGATTAACATCAGTTATTGTAAAATCCAATTCGTTTGGTTTAATATTTAAAGGTTGTAGAATATTTAACCTGACATAATCTTCATAACTTATTCCTGATACCTTTTCTATAATTTGTCCAAGCACAACATACCCAAGGTTTGAATAAGCATATTTTTCATTCGGCTGTGATTTTGCCTTATTATTCTTAATAAAGATTTGGCTAAAAAAGCTATTTCGGTCAAACGAGTTATGTTCCTCAGCTAAATGTATCCAGCTTATAGGAATAGGATTTGGAATACCAGCAGAATGAGCCATTAGATGCCGAATTGTAATTTCTGACGAGTAGCAAAATTCGGGCAAATATTTTATAACAGGATGGTCAATATTTAATTTATTCTGTTCTGCTAATTGCAAAATTGATAGAGCCGTAAAAGTCTTTGTTACGGAATATGCATTGTAAGTTGTGCTTTCATTGGATTTTCGCTTATTCTTTATATCAGAAAAACCAAATTGAAATTTATGAATAACACTGTCTTTATTGAAAATAATGTATTGAACGGAAGGTGTTTTATTATCTTCAATTTGTTTGATTAAAATGTTGTCAATTTCATTCATAGTCATTTTTGTTGTCTGCGAGTTACAAGAATTTAAAATTGCAACCGTAAGAAATATAGTTATTATCGTCTTCATAGCTTGCAGGTAACGGTCGGCAGTATGGTTAGTTGCCGATTTCGAAGCGCTTTCCTATCAAGTTACACCGAAATTTGATAAGAGCGAAAGCCTTGAAACTGGCACTGCAACGGCAATTAACTATACCGCGTGTGTTGGGCGTTCGTGCTTTTTTATCATAAGTATCTTCTCACTCTTAATTTATAGTTTTTATATTCTTCTCCAAAACGATTTATCATAAAATTTTCCTCACCTAATATAATCAAATGATAAGTTATTAAACTGTAAACCCCCAATATAATTATTACCCAATTTAGTGTGTAAATCATTGCAGATATAGTAATCAAATCAAATCCAACGTACATAGGATTTCTACTGTACTTATAAAGTCCATTTGTTTTCAATTTTGTGTCATTTGAAGGCAATCCTAATCGTGTTGATTTTCCTAAATTTATAAGGCTCACTATGGTAAAAAACAATCCAATCAGAAGTATAAATATTGAAATATTTTGGTTGAATAAAATCTGGTTAGTATCAACCAAATTTAATCCACATAACATTAATAAAAATATAATCCATGTAATATACCCAGCAAATTTTCCAGTATAAAAAACTATAGGGTTTATTGTTGTTTTACCAATTATTTCCATGTGTATTAGTTTTTAGTTTCTAATTTGTTCGGTTATATTTATTATTAAATATGTTATTTAAGCAACTCTAATCGACAAAGATCGAAGTAAGTTCGTTGAACCCTGTACGCAGTTCCAGAATTGAGCTCTATCGTTAAAGTATCTCCCACCTGTGTCAATATTGTATCACATGTTTCATAGTATGTCCATGTGGAATCTTTGATATCTACCCTTTTGCGGATTGAGTCATTCAGATATATTGCTATATAACTTGGACTGCTCCTTGGGCTAGACCAGTAGGATTTTGCCCACACGGATAATTTATAAAGGTTATACCCAACAGGGGCAGCAATCTTTGTTTGCAGATATTTCATTACTCGGTCCCCAACTACAAGTAATAAAGACCAGTTTCCCCCTGAAGGTGGAACCTCATTAGAGAATATTTCCTGTAGTGTATCAGAAGGAATATTACTGTGATACGTCCATCCGTTTATCGTAGGATTTCCATTGACTTCAAATGAAGAGTTTTGGATCAAATCTTCATTTAATTCCTGATGGTTGTCCACAGGGTTTTTACAAGATAGGAAAAAGAAGACAAACACATACCCGCTGATTAAAAATATTTTTTTCATATTTTTCTCTCCTATATTAAAATATTAGAAAATAATTTTCTGCAGCGTAGCGTATAACGGTTTGCGTGCTTGTCACGTGCCGAATACCTTGATTTCATTATATTTTTCAACATCGTGAGGCATGGAGCAAGCACGCTGTTATGTAGCGTTTTTATCTATATTTTTCATCTGTCGCCAGTCTTGTTTTATCAATCATCCTAATTCTTTGTTAATTTCACCCGGGCAAAGGGTTCTAGTTTACCATTCTCCTCAGCATCCATCAGCCATTGCCAAGTATCAGTTACTTTGTTGTATACAAATGTTGTATGAAAGAAACTGCCATCGATATCAAATAGTAACTCTATTTTATCACCGTTGGCTTTTGCATGTCCAATTGCCTGAGTTGAAAGTCCACCGTTTCCGCTATTGTCAAGCCAAAGACAAGAATACTGGTTAAGTTTCTGCTCCCAGCAAATGTAAACGATTGCTTCATATAATGGTTTTCCCGATTTATCTTTTTCACGCGAAACTTCTTTTATTTGTATGTATTGATGATTCAATACCCATTCTGAAATAATGTCGTGAGTTGTCTCCGTTCCAGCTATACTACCCTGAAGTACCCATTTTCCCACCATATAATTAAGTAAAGAATCTTGAGATGTTGTTTGTTGTGCAAAAGCAACAAGTGGAGTCAGACCAACGAATACAAGGATTTTAATTAAAATTGTTTTCATAGTTTTATGTTTTTTAAGTTATCTGTCGAAAATTATTAAAATGCCACATACCGCGTGTTAGCGGCTGCCTATTAATCATTTTGGCAGTTTCTCTATTGTTTCATACCATGCTTTCTTAGGTCTGCTTTTCGGATAGCCATGCTCAAGACGATATTTTTTTCGTTCTTCGGTAAAGTCCCACCACGTTTTTTGCGTGTCATTTGTGTTTGCAAAGTTTACTGCCAATCTGAATTGGTCTTCAACACAAGGGTCTATCCGATAACCTTTTTTTCGTTCGTATTCGTCTGCCAGCTTTGCACCGTCCTTGTTTTTTAGTTCGTTAAGCGAATAATAGCCTAAAAACACAAGGTCTTCGGCAAATTTTATTCCGATTGACGGAATAGTTTGAAATTCTGCTAACGCATAAATTTCCTTTGCCCGTTTGGTTGTAACGTTGAGCAAAACTTCCAATTCGTCAGTTGCGAAGTCCAGAATGTTGGCAATTTTGATTTTGTTCTTTCTCAAATTTGCTTTTTCAACGTCTGTCAGCGGCAGTTTGATGTTTGTCTTACTTTTCATCTTCGGCAAAAGTCAGCAAATAGCCGTTATTATCTTCAATAGAAAATTCTGTCGCACCATAAAATGTTTTTTCAAGTCCTTTAACCACTTTTACTTTGCCTTTGATTTTTTCAAAGAATTTTCTGATTTCAGTTGTTTGAATATACAGAAGCAATGAACCGCCGTTTTGTCTCGAAATTGTTGGCAATTCATTTCCTAAACTTTCAAAGGTTTGAAACATAAAAGTTACATTTCCGCAGGTCATCATTGCCCAAACAATGTCGCCTTGTTCGGGAACTGTCGTAACAACATTAAAACCTAATTGTTTGTAGAAATCAATTGTCTGTTTTATGTCAGTTACAAAAATGTTTGGAGATATACTTTTCATATTAATTTGTGTTTGTTTAACTGAATCAATTTGTGCTAACACAGATAATGTTATAAAAGTCACAATTACCAAAGTTATTATTTTCTTCATTTGTCAGCGTTTTGGTTGCCGCTAACGTTTGGCGGTATGAAATCGTTGGGGAGTTCGGAGACACTTCACGATCAAGGTACAATAAACTTTGATGCGAGAGATGCTGTTTGCATAACCACTTAAACCCCAATGTTTTATACCGCGTGTTGTATGCCGGATTTGTTTATGTTCTGTCATTAGAAAAAAACTTTGTAACTAATATACGGAAACATTATTGTCAGCTCATAGGGTTCAATAGAATTTGTCCTGAAATTATACGCATGTCCTAAAAACTCTTTTTGCAGAAGTAAGTTTTTGATTTGAAGAATAATTGAATGAGCTGATTTTGACTTATTAATGGTGTAATTCATCGAAATATCAACATAGTAATTAGTAGGTACCTGTTTTTCATAAATCCTTGAATTATCGTAAATAACAAATTGGCTACTGAGCGATTTATCAATATCGACCGGAGCATACCTTCTTCCGCCCAGTATTGTAAATTTTCCGTTTAAACTAAACGTATTGCCTTTTTTGGTTTGCCATTCCTTACCACCCAAAATGTTGAGTACAATATTTTGATTGTATTTTGTATTTCTTTCAACTCCATCACCTCCTACATATTTTGAATTAAATAACGAAGTTGTCAACATATAGTAATAGCCATTTTCCATAAAACGTTCCAAAGTAATATCAATACCGACATTTGTACCTGTTCCTTTGCTTATCAGTTGAGATGAAAAATACAATTCGTTGTTGTAATTTATCATTGAGAAAGAACTGTCTTGTATAACAGGAACATCGAATAATTTCTGATAATATGGTTCGACTCTCAAATGTGAATTCTGTGATATTTTCCAATCATATCCTAAAATAAAATGATGTGCTTTGGTAATATTCAAATTCTTATTTAATGTTTCAAAACCGAAATCAGTTTTTACTTCCATGAGATAAATTCTCAAAGGTTCCATCCTGCTATGTTTGCCATAAGCGAAGCTTAACCTGTGTTTTTCTGAAAGTTGCCAGTTTATTCCGATTCTTGGTTCAACAATGAATTCGTTATTTGTATTTAACAACAGGAAGTGTAATCCGGCATTTATGTCTATGTTTTCGGTTAGTTTAAATTTTGACTGCGAATAAAATTGAAAATAATATGCAAAACCGGTGCTTTTTACAAAAAAATCAGAAGTATCATTATTAGCGACATCCGTATTCGCTGCAACATCATATTTATATTGTATTCTGTTGATTATTAATCCTGTTCTGTTTGTATGTCTATTGCTGAATTTATGGTTCAAAAAACTTGAAAAACTATATTTGTAGTCGATCTCATTTTGGTCAGAAACGGGTATTTCTTTAAGGTCTGGCAGAAAATAAGTATTCTTATTTACATACTCTGTTGCAGAGAAAGAAATGGCTGAGAAAAGATATGAGTTGTTTCCGATTGTTTTTCTATGGTTGAAACCTGAAGCTGTTAAATTGTAATGAATATCATAATCGTAGCTATCATAGTTTGTTTCCCATTTTGAAGTATCTTTTTCATTCACATATTGAATGCTTCCCATACCATTAATGCTCCAAAATGAGAATACTCCAGCTTTTCTCGTGGGAAAATTTAGTTTTAAAGACAAATCAGAATATGAAGGTAAACCAGTAACCTGTGGCAGCAGGTCTTGTAATAATCCATAAGTTGAATATCGATAATTCAGTAAATAAGAGGCATTCTTTCCTTTGGCAAATGGACCTTCTGCTCCAAAATCAATTCCATAAGAGCCTACTTGAATTGCATACTCCCTCTTTGTGTTGTTTCCTGTTCGTAAATTAATATCAAAAACTCCGGATAATGCGTTACCATATTCAGAAGGAAAAGCTCCTGTAAAAAAATCAGAATTTGAGAGCATATTGCTATTGAACATTGTACTAACTCCACCGCCAGAAAATAGTCCGGCTAAATGATTTGGAGCGGGGATTTCTACACCTTCAACTCTCCATAAAATGCCTTTTGCAGAGTTGCCTCTTATTACTATTTCATTATTTTCAACAGTACTTGGGGTTACCCCGGCAAAAGAACTGGCTAATCTAGACGGATCATCCATTCCCCCGGCATATCGTTTAGCATCCTCTACCGAAAATGTTTTCGCTGATAAAGTTGCCATTTTGTTTATGGCCTTATCTTTGTCAATATTGGGTTTTACCACAATCTCGCTAAGATTTATAAAACTCTCAACTAACGGAATATTCAAAACAATCTCTTTTCCTGAACTAACAAGAATATCAGATATATAATAATTCTCATACCCTATGAAACTTACTTGTAATGATATTCTGCCAACAGGAACCTTATCAAGAATAAAATTCCCATCATTATCTGCTGAAGTTCCAATATTCGACCCTATAACCAAAATAGTCGCACCAGGCAAACTAATCTGTGATTCACTATCAAATACTCTACCTCTAATTCTTTGAGTTGTTTCCTGTGAAAAAACAAAGAATGATTGAGCAATAAAGAACAAAACAAAAAGAGACTTTTTCATCGATTAATAAATTGAAATAAATAAAGTACAAATTTCAGAAGCCTTTCCATTGAAAGCAATACTGAAAAATCATTATTATATCAACCCAAGATTTTCAGCAATTTTGATAGCTTCTATTGAATTATTTGCACTTAGTTTTTCCAAAATCCTCTGCCTATGTGTGTTAACAGTATGAACACTAATAAAGAGTTTATCGGAAATTTCTTTACTTAATTTGCCATCTTTCACATAGTTTAATATTTCAATTTCTCTTTTAGTAAGAGTCAAGTTTTTATTGAATTTAGACTGAAGTAACGGGACAAACTCTTCTGTTTTAAAATTTAAAATCTGAGCTTTTAAGTTCTCATTTATGTTTTGGTTTGGAGAAATATCAAGAATGCTTAATGCCAACCATACATTTCCTTTCTTGTCCAATTCAAGGGTTTGCTGTTGCTCTATAACCCTAATAAATTGATTTGCTGAGTTTAGTATTCTGAATTCATTTATTAGTTTACAATTTAATCTTTGTTCGCTTGTAATACTTGCTAATAGTTTAAAAAGAGTTATTCCGTTCTGGAACAATGCAATATAGTCATCTGCATGAATTTTTGAATCAAGAAAATACTCTCCTCCTTCATTAAAATCATTTTTCGTGTATCCTAAAAATGATTCAAAGTTGGACGAATGATAAACATGTTTCCTCTGAAATAAATCAAACACTGTTATTAAAGAGTTGCTGGTTTCTGCAAGTTTTTGTAAAACAGGTGTCTGCCTTTCAAGAATGGAATAATCCAAATCCTTCTCATCGAACTTTTGCTTTTCAAGAAGCTTGATGTAGGTTTCATGAAGTTTCTTTATATCATTTCTGTTTATCTGCATTTTTATTGTCTCTGTGTTTTTAAACTGGCATACAACGGCTGGCCGCACCGCTTCAGCGGGTCGGCTGCCGTTCTTAATGGCAGCCTGCGGCCTGTTGCAGGCATGTTTGACCGGCACTGACTTTTCATGCGCGCGCTTCTTTCTTCTTTTTCGAAATTAAACGGCCAAATCACTTTTCTTAATTGTATCATCATCAATCTGTTTCTGAAACATTGACAGACCAAATGTCAATGGTCCAACACGGCCTATAAACATCAGCAATGTTATCGCTATTTTACCAAAAATATTTAAATTGCCGGTAATTCCCATGCTTAAACCTACAGTTCCGAGAGCAGATGCGGTTTCAAAGAATATTTCTAAAAAATTAAACGGCTGCGTCAGACAAAGAAGGTAGACACCTACTCCAAGAATGGACATGTACAGAGTAGTCGAAGCGACAGCGGTATAAAGCCTTGCAACCGGAACTTCATGACCCCAAAAAGTTATTTTGCATTTGCCTCGTACAACAGAAGCAAGAATGGAATACAAAGATGAGATACTTGTGGTTTTTATACCCCCGCCGGTTCCGCTTGGCGATGCTCCAATAATCATGGACAAAATAAGGATTGCCAGGGATGCGCCAGTTAATCCGCTGATTGGAATAGTATTAAAGCCAGCGGTCGAAGAGGCGGTTATTATCTGAAATGCAGCAGCAAGAAACCGATTATATGGGGAAATCGTCTGAATAGACGGTTCAAAGAAAAAAAGAAGGGGAGTTCCCACAAGGAATACGACCAAAGTTACGAGAAGAATAATTTTTGACGTCAAGGTAATATAGTGTGCAGACCGATGCCGAATCGAAAGCCAAGCGTCCTGAAGAACGATAAATCCGATTGCCCCGATATATGCCAGAATCCCAATCGTCATATTTACAACGGTATTGTCTGAAAATGATTCCAAGCTGTTGTTATTTAGGCTGAACCCTGCGGTCGCAAAAGCAGAAACACAGTGAAAAATCGCCGACCATAAAGCATTATGAATTCCGGCAGCCCTAAATTCAAACCAGAGAAATAAAACCCCTAAAGATTCAATTATCAGACTGAAAATAACGATTTGGCGGACAAAAACCTTAATATCAAACCCTTGTGGTAATGTAAATTCAGCCTTTAAAATTCCTAATCGAATAGGCGAGAGCTCTTTTCCTCTGGCAAGAATAATGAACGAGGAAACAGTCATATAGCCGATTCCACCGAGCTGAAAAAGAACCACAAATACAAGCTGGCCGAAAAAAGTATAATTATCAGCAACACTTATCGTCGTCAAACCTGTCGTGGAAATGGCAGAAACGACATTGAAGATATTGTCCAGAAGATTGACGTGGTTAGTTCTCGAAAACGGAAGCGATAAAAAAATTATTCCAATTATCGCATAAGATAAAAATCCAAACATTAATGCTTGCGTAGGTTTAAGCTTGATGTAAAAATGGTTCAGCCATTCATAAAACTTAATAATGATTTTATGCATTTTCTTGCCTTTCTTCTTATTTTATCGCGCGCATTCTTTGTCTTTCAGTGCCGGGCAAATTGACTGCAACGTTTGCGGGTATGAAATGTAGCGGACACGAAGCCACATCTGTATCAAGTTACACAAAAGTTGAAGCGAGCTACAACCCTTGAATAACGTACTGTCCCGGCAATTTTTTATACCGCGTGTTACCAGCCGTTTTTCTATCCTCTAATTTGTATGCCAATTCTGTCATTGTCTATATATACGTTTTTTTCTTGCTCTCTATACGTCTCAAAAATGAATGGTTTAGTTTCACTTGTAATACCTTCTTCTGCAAATTTTCTTATTGCAAGTGGAAGAATTAATCTCGGTCTGTAATGTTCAAGAATTTCAAAATGCCAAAAATGTCTGAACGGAAATTCGTCGGGGAACAATTTCTCAAAAGGACTATACGATAACTCGACTTCATAAAATTTTTCGCCTTGAATTTCTATTTTTCTATAGTCAAAATATTTTTCATTTAAAAATTCTGAAAGTCCACCGTAATACTGTTGAGTAAGTTTTTTTAATAATTCGTTGTCATAAGGCACATTGTCACTATATGGGTCGTGATATTTACATTGAACATTGTTGTAAAGATTGTAGGAAACACAAGCAACAGAAAAATTAACTGGAATTCCACCTGTTCGAGATTGCGCTTTGTGTGTTTTCATATTTCCGTGTCCACCAGAATAACCCTTCGCTTCAAGAGCAAACATTGAATTCTGTTTGTATGCAAGTAAGTCAGGTCGTCCAACATTAAGTGGCATATTCCTTAATCTCATTGCAGCTTCATAGTTTACAGTGAAAATACTTTGGTCAATTCGCTTGGATAGAAAGTCAGCTATTGCTTTACCTGCAAGATTTGAAAATTGTCCTTTTTCAGTTGGGTCGGAAAGTTGCATTGGAGGTTCCGAAAATCTATTGCTATTAAACGCTTCTCTTTGCAAATAATAGCTGTAATGAAAAAACATTGAAAGTGTCCGAATTAGTTTTTGTGGTCTTGGAGCAAAACCTTGTCCAGCGATTGCTAAATGTTTTGCAAAAGCAATTCGTGTCAAGTTGTAAGTTTGATTAGTAATGTCCCTGCTGTGTCTTTATATTCTACTGTCAAATTCATTGTTTCGATGTCCTTTTAAAATGGCTTATAACGTATTTTTCACGCAATAATATTACGTATAATAGTTTAAATGTCCAAATTATATACGCGTTAACTGAAATTAAGGAGGTAATTGGTATGAAAAGGGGCGAAGTGATCGAAAAGTTTAAAAGGGAATTAGGTATTCGTAACTACAGTCCGCGGACTCAACGCGCCTACTTAAGCAGTCTGATAAAATTTCTGAATTATATTGATCAGAATCAGCCCTCAAAAATAGATGGCGATTTTTTGAAGGATTATCTTTATTATCTGAAAACAGATTGTCAATTTTCCTATTCGTCAATGAAACATGCTCTGGCAGTGCTTCATTTTTTATATGGAAATGTCATTAAGCGACCGATTGACTTTGATTTGAAAATCCACAAGGGTTATCCTTTACCGGAGGTACTATCCGCTAGCGAATTACAGAAAATTTTCAAATGTGTTACTAATCTTAAACATAAAGCAATTTTAATGACGATCTATGCATGTGGTTTGCGGCCAATTCGAAAGCTATTTCTTGCCGGATTTCCCGCCTGACCCGCCACTCGGCTTTTGAGAAGGCGGTGGTGTCGCAGGTCGTTGACTCTGCGGCTGAGGCTTAATGGTACGTTTGTCGTAACCTTCGGTTATAGGTTTCTTTGCCATTAC
>Ga0208825_1000945_pt1 | contig 24532 bp, 8 predicted proteins | sample AD_UKC113_MetaG_FD_184450 | JGI IMG/M metagenome (GOLD analysis project Ga0208825, IMG submission 184450) | Active sludge microbial communities of municipal wastewater-treating anaerobic digesters from Hong Kong - AD_UKC113_MetaG (SPAdes)... | ecosystem: Engineered > Bioreactor > Anaerobic >...
GTAGCGATGGGAGCAAAGCGACGCGTTGGTATATAATGGGATTACGCTACGCTCCATCCCATTATATACCAACGCAAAAACCACAAAGTGTTCGAGAAAAATGTGTCAAGTAATATTGACAAGATCAGAAAATGAGAGTTAATAATGTTGAAAAGGTATTCAATAATATTAGTCAAAAAGGAGATTCGTCTAAAGTTTCAGGTCGTATTTCTGGACTTCCTATTACTGCACCGACATGCAAAGCTCATATTCAAGGTATGGGTGCCTATAAAGATTATATCATCCTTACACATAATAGTGAAAGTTCAGGTACTGATTTTGGCTCAATAATTGTAGCTAATAGAAAAAGTAAAAAAATACTGTACAGGATGGATACACCGGAAAAGGGATATAATCATCCCGGTGGATGCCAGATTGAACATGAAAATGGATATCTTGCATTATCACTAGAACCTAACGGTGACAAAAAGAAATCCTCTGTTATTAGGTTTTATGACCTGAAAAACATGACAGATAACACAAGACCCTCCCTGCTCCCTGCAACAATTAAAAGGGATGATAGAAAAGCAGGAGCGGTGGGTATTACATCAAGAGTTGAGAATGGAAAAAAAATATTCTATGTTGTTGTAATTGATAATAGTATGACAGATGTCTATAAATCTAATGGTCTGCCCTTAGAAGATTCGAATTGTAGATTTGAACTGGTTTTTGGAGGCATAAAATTAAAATATGGCGGTGATAATATTTCATTAATAACAGATATATCCGAAAGAATATATTTGATTGGTTTCAGAACTGAGGAATTGATGAAAGAAAATAAAGATCTCTCAGATTTATATCTTATTGATTTTTCTAAAAAAGAAATAACTTACATAACAAGTAGACACTTTATTAGCAAACATGCCAATCCCGGTGCAACAGGGGTGTATTTTAGATATGGGGCAGGAGTAGAAATTGAATCTGAAAATAAAATAAACCTTTTAGCTTCAGAGAGAAACTATATTTATCTTCAAGGCAATATTGAATATAATATTTTTTATACTAAAAGTTAAATTTTAAATTATTTGAAATTTAATGAAATAAATGTCACTCCAGAATTACATACAGGGTCGAAATGGAATGAAATTAAATATAAGGCCGGCTGTTCGTTAGAAGAATAGCCGACCTTTCATATGAATTGTTTAATTATTGTATCTAAATTATTGTATCTCCTCTGTATATTTTAATCCCTGGGGCTATGAAGCAGTCTCATAAAAGCATCCAAAGTGAACGGCCATAATAACAATATCTATTAAATTGATAGCCTTATCCATGTTGAAATCAAAGCTTTCGTCATAATCCGGCTCTCCTACCCAGGTGTTGTACAGTTTTGCCATTGCCACAACATCTAACATGTTTATAGCACCGTCCTGCACTCCATTTACTGCAATATCTCCTGCCCACATTTCTACCGGTGAGTCATAAGTCGAAATTTTGACATCCTCGCTCACAACTACATCCTTTATTTCTCTTGACAAATAGTTTTGCTTGCTTATTTTTAGAGTATAGTCTATACTCATCGGAACATCCTTTATTTCAAAATAGCCCCTATCGTCGGTAATTGCCGACAACCCTGTACCGACTATCTCAACCGTGAATCCGGAGTTTATCACTGAAGGACTTTGTTTACCTATCATAAAGCTTGGAGCTACATAACCCGAAACCTTAAATTTAGGTGCGATTACAGTTAGTGTTTTTGTTACACAGCTCACATTTCCGGCCTTATCTTCAGCAATAAATTCAATCTTATTATCTCCTCCCCTTATTAACATAACCACAGCTCCGTTACTATATTTCTCACCATTGAACAGAACATAGCTGCTTTCAATTCCCGATAGATTATCGATAGCTTCAAAGGAAAGAGTTATTCTTTCGCCAAAATTTTTCGTATCCGGCATATTATATACTATCTCCGGTTTTGTCTTATCGATGTTTATTCCCGTAATCTCTATACTTGATGCATTTCCTGCTTTGTCTATCGCTACCGCTGTAAAGCTAATATCCATTCCTTCTTGACTTATGGTTGTGTCGGGAGTCAATATATCTATGCCTGAAATATCATCCTTAGCTTCAAAATGTATTGTAACATCACTGTTGTACCAGCCGTTTTTATTTGGCTCGGATGAAGCTGTCCAGGTTATTACAGGAGGAGTTTTATCATCCGATATAGTTTTTACAACAGCTGTTACGGTATTTGACAGCTCGATAACTTCTGACGGAATATTATTGCTCTCTTCACTTCTTTCCACATAAGCCTTAATAAAGTAATTACCCTCATAAGGAACATCCTTAGTAAACTGCTCTGTAATAACTATGCTTTCCCCTGAATTTAAGCTTATGCTTTGCTGTTTTTTCTCAATCAAATTACCTGTTTCTTTGTCGTAAAGTTCAGTTGTAACCACAGCAGCCACTTTGTCGTCATATATATTTTTGATTTCCAAATCAGCTGTAATATAGCTGTTTTCCTCGCATACCGCATTGCTTACCGTTACTTCAAAAGGTATCTTCTTATCAGGATCAAACAAAACTGCATAATCCCAGTTATTACCTTTTATTTTCTCTTCACTTTCAGTACTGATATAAGCATATATTTTTCCCATACCGTTTGTGCATTTCAAGTCTTTAATGTTGAAGTTGTAAAATGCCAATGCAGTATCACCCATTTCCAGCTTTTCAAATTGCTTTTCATAAAGCTTCTTACCGTTTAATGAATCCTCTGTAAGAACCAGATTAATGTTTTGTGCCGTTATACCGCTATTATTTTTAAGAAGCACCATAAGTGTTGTGTCGTCTCCATCTCCTATTACCTTAATGCTGTCCACTTCAACATCACAGTAGCCTGTATCAATCTGTGCATAATTATCCGATTCGTCAATATCATGACCGTCAACTACCGAAACTTTATAGAACACATTATACATTCTATACTCTTCCGGAACAAACTCAACAGTGATGGATTCTTTGTCACCGGGCCTTATATAGCCTTCCTTTTCTATGATGTAGAAAGGAGCAACCTCTTTTGTCCTCGGATCTTCATAATAAGCCTCTATTTTAATCTTATTGACGGCTTCAGTGCCTCTGTTCTCTACATCGAAAGTCACATTCATAGGATTTCCCGGCTTAAATTGGTACTCATTCCAGTTAACCGAATCCTCAACTATTGATATATTGTATTCCTTTACAACCTTTGAAACATATAAATCATTGCTTCCATCGATATAGTACTTCTTGTTTTCCGACTGGGTTTCTACCCTCTTTGCCATGTTAAAGACAAGAACCAGATCACCCTTTTCGTCATAGGCACCACTTACGGTCTTTACCCTTTCGGAACCATTTGTCACATTAACAAAATTGCTGATAATTCCCGTATCATTATCATAAATTGCACTATACACATCTTTTATGCCGTTTTGATCTTCTTTAATCAACAACAAGCTAAGTTCATTACCGTCTGTAACAACCTCAAAGCTGTCATTCAATCCTTGCAGTGGCTCAGAGAACATATCGACTGCTTCAGGCTTTGACAGATCATCTACATATTTGAGGTTGTTTTCTACATACCACAATGCAGATACCTTGTCATCCTTTACAAATATTTGGGGTTTTGAATCAATAGTATTGTTATCGGTTAGCCTTACAGGCATCTTTGCCGCTTCGCCTTCTAATACACAGTAATAGATTTCCCTGTCTTCAAGAGTAAAAATATCTCCGTCGGTGTCAACAGAATATATTACATATGCATTATTGTCTTTATATGCCGTCGATAAGCTGATTACAAGGCCGGCATTGCTAACAGCAGCCTTTGGTGTGCTCCACTTTGTGCCGTCAAATATGGAGTACATAATATCATTTCTTCCGCTAATACCGAATATATCGTTGGCATCATTTCTCAACCATGCCACAAATGCTTTATTATTGCTCACAGATATGGACGGATTCATATCGAGCACATCATCGTTTGTAAGCGAAACAGGCTTATCAAAAGATTTTGTTTCGTTATTAAATCTCGAAACCATAATCTCACTTGCCTTTGAGAAGCTCTCAATGGTAACATCAGACTCTTCAAATTCCTCACCTATATTCTGCCATGCAACAAATACATTTTTACCGTCAGATGAAATATCGTGATAAAAATCCCCCGTTCCATCATCATAAACAGATTTCGGTTCTGTGTAACCGCCTTCATCATTTTTAACAGAATATACAAGCTCGGTTCTGTTGACAGAGTTCCTGTCTCCTTGGTCAGCAAGCCATAACAGTACATTATCGTCACCAGAATTAACTATTTTGGGATTTGCTTCAGGATATATGTTTTCCATAAGAACCTGCTTCCTGTCATAACTTGCATTCATTCCATCACTTGGAGGAAGTGCGGTAAAAGTTTGATTTCCAAGCCAAATTGAAGGTTCCTTCAAATAATCCCTTGATGAAACAGAATAATTTTCCACTTTATAGATATCGTCCATTGCCAAGTTATTAATGGAATTTGCTCTTTTTTTATCATCGTCGAAATTCTTAAAGTAATACGGATCTGACTCGACCATTGATTTCTTATATTCAAATACTAAAAGCTTTAGAATTATACTCAATCCAAATTGAATACTTCCTGCCCATGAAAAAGACGGATCAAATTTTGCTGCCAGATTGAGCGTAACATTACCTTGAAGGCTCACAGAAGCCACATCGGCAATACCTAAACCAACTTCCGGTTTAAATTCAAGCTCCAAATCGAAAGTACATCCACTCCAATGAATCGAGTTGTTTGTACCATCTACTGAAGTATTGGCTTTAACACCTGTTTTGAATTTGAGTTCTGCTCCAACCCCAAATTTTACAAATATGGGTACAGGTCCTACCATAAACTGTTGACCAAAATCAATGGAACCATCTCCAATCATCAATAGTCCGCCTTCTGAAACAACCCATTTTCCGTCATTGTTCTGTACAGCTTCAATATAACCTCCCAAAAGCAACCCTGCTTTAAATTTATCATTTATAGAATAATTTACCTTCTGAGTATTTAAATCTTTCAAAAGTTTTTTTGCATCAATAAAATCAGTCATTCTTTCATAAAAATCTTCCAAATCAGTGTCCAATTCCAACTCAGTGTCATCATATTCAAGGGAATAACTCGGGTTCTCGAAATAATCCTTTAAACTATTAAATTCATTTTCGTCAATAAGCTTATAACCGAACTCAATTATTCTCTTATTTCCTTTGTCTTCAATATTCACCTCAACAGGTCCTATTGAAAAACCAAGAGTTTCTTCGGAAAGCATGTTATTATTTTGTGGAGTCGTTATTTCCATCTGATCTGTAGGAAGCGACAAATTACCTCCCAAATTTTCCCTTTCAATCTTATCAAAATTCAGTCTAACGGTAAAAGGCTGGGATCTGCTGCCGTCCCCGGCAATAGCTATCAAATAAGCATCATTGCCTTCTTCTTTAAAGTCAATACCCAACTGACGATTAATCACACCATCTACTGCAGATACATATTTATCTCCATGATAGAGCCTTATTTCACCTTGACCGTGTCCGTTCCAATTAACAGGAATATTGATTTTTGTATATGTCATCTTGTCAATTTCTATAGTATGCTGGTATCCCGACAGATCAATAGTTTCACCGTCTTTTTCAAGGAATGCGGCTTCAATATAAGGTGCACTTTCAAAACCTGGCAATATTTTCTGCATATATACAATTTTTAGCGGTGTCACACTAAAGTCGGTATCTACCTCATAAGGATAGTAGCCATCCATTTCGACTCTTACTCTATGAGTTTTGTCGCTAGCCTTTAAAACAGCTATTCCTTTTTCATCAGTTGTACCTGAATAGCCCATATCTGCAATAGTTACCTTTGCACCGGATAAAAGCTTTTCATCAATGGCCCTATCTGCCTTTGATATAACCAATACTGCTGAAATATCCTTTGAGTAGCGGTCGTATTGGGATTCTGAGTACAAATACCTTCCAGGAATAACTTCCTCCGGATAGGACTCACCGGACCAATAAAGTGTAACTCCCGAAGAACCGCTTTTATTCTTCAATATCTCCAACTGTATTGAATGCATCTTGTCACTGCTTATGGTGCATGTATTCCCTGTTTTTTCAGCTGTATCCCACCATGTATCTATTAATTTCTCACCATCAATCCACAGTCTAACACTTTGATTGGAATCAACTCTTATGGTCATGGGTTCAGTTAATTTTGGCATTATGTCTCCAAACCATCTGACTGAGAATTTGTCTTTATTTATTGAGCTATCCGGAGAACCATACCCCCAATTGAAGTTGATTTCTGGATCAACTCTATAGAGTTTTGATTCCTGGAAATCATCGCCATCAAAATATAATCCTCTTAATCCGTCTCCTCTTCCAACACGTATTCTAACAAATTTCCATTTAATGCCATCGCCCGATGCCACGGAATTCTTTATGTCGAGGTAGCCTTTAAATCCCAATTCTGGTATTATCCAATACTCAAACCATTTTGTTTGTCCGGGTTTTAACACTTCAATTGTATTCTCAAGCTGCTGTCCAGCTTTGAATTTAAAATTCTCTCCGTCTTGAAGAACGAGTTTGAATTTATTCACATCTATATCCGATATGTTTTTTACTCCAAATCTTACATAATAAGGAGAACCTTTTGAGTACAATGTATCGGAATAAGCGATTTCTTCAGCTTCAACAGTAATTTCAACTGCACTTCCGCCCCAAACCTTAAATGGCTCACTTGTTCTGAATATAGTTTTAACAGGCTTTTCAAAGGGTTGAAGAATACCGTTGAATTCAGCTTCAAGATCATAAGAACCTTCCTTATTGCCTTTTATTACCCATTTTACAGTACGATTTTGCCCACCTGAAAGTACACCCAAATCAACAGTAAGACTTTTTGACAGGTCGGTAGGTACAAACTCAAGCCCTTGTGGAATCTTTAATGTAGCACTTGAATCGGTGATCTCAAACTGTGGATCAGCCGTATTTTCAAGCGTCAATGTTACTTCAAAAAACTCTTTAAGCATGGATGCCTGAGCAGGTATTACCATATAAGCTACGGTAGGCCTAACCTCAGGATGATCCGGATGTGAAATAACTTTAGGGTATGCGGTGTATTGCACCCCGTCACTGTCTTTAATCCTGACAGGTTTCCAATCGTTTATCAATTCTCCCTTTCCATTTACGACCAACTCTTGAGTAGGAAGAAGCGTATCGTTAAAAGCCAGTTTTATTTCGTACTTGTAAACAAACTGGTTGTCAGGTGAAGAAACATTAATACCCAGCTCCTTAATTTCGTCTAACTGAAGTCTCCTAACAGTAAGGTTACCTACAACCAACTGCCCTCTTTTAAGTTTAACCGTTACATTGCATTCCTTTCCTTTGACAAGTGATGCTTCCACATAAGCAGGCTTGTATTCCTCTTTATATGCCGATACTTTACATGTTCCTGTTTTGCCTGTAACCGTCATAATACCGTTTGAATCGGCAACACCTTTAATGATTTGTCCGTCAGGCATAACAGTAAACAAATCTGCCCCTGGAATCGGAGCTCCTGTAGTTTCATCAACTACCTTTATTTTTAATGTTTCAATCTCACTGTAATCGATAACGGAAACTTTAATTGTATCCACGCCTACGTTTCCGGCCGGATCATATACAGCCAGTGTTACGGTATATTCGCCGCACTGGGTATATGCATGCAATGGCTTTGGTCCTTGTGCTTTTCCTCCATCACCAAAGTCCCATTGGTAACTTGAAATACCGTCATTGTCTGTTGATTTTGATCCGTCGAAGGCTACTGCTTTACCCAATGCAGCAGTAATGTCTTCTCCTGCTCTTGCAACAGGCTTGTACAAATCTTCCCTTGTCGGGGATGCACTGCATTCTTCACTAAAGCTTGAATTTCCATAAATGTCAACTGCTTCTAGTTTATAATAATAAGTAATACTAGGATTCAACAATTCATCTGAATAATTGGTATATGTAGTTTCCTTTATTTTTTTGTAACTTGAGCCTTCACCGTCTTTTCTGTAAATTCTATAGCCGGCAAGATCCTCATCGAGTATCTTTTCCCATGAAAGATCAATTTTCCAGCCTCCCGGCTTAAGAGTGAGCTTTGGTACTTCAGGCGGATTAAGATTTAAATAATAGTTCATTAATTTATATTCGCTCTTTAATCCATTTGCGTCCTGTGCGTAAGCACGAACTACATATTTACCCTCTATAAGGGCACTTGTATCCCATTTAAAGCTTGCTACACTGCTGTATGTATCAACTTCTACACTTCCAATTGATTTCCATTTATCATTTTGTTCATCGGCCGCTTTATATTCCAATACAACCTTACTTAACATATAATTATCGGACGCGAGAACCCTTATGGTCGGATTAGCCGGTAATGTTGAATTATCAGGGAAATTAAAGCTCAAAATCTGCGGTGCTTCATTATCCTCTTTGAGCATCTCGGAAACGGGATCCGACAACTCTCCCTCATTGCCTGCGGCATCCACTGCAGACACTTTGTAATAATATTTTTTCGCAGGCATTACATTTCTGTCCCTGTACCAAAGTGCCGCAACATTGCCAATAATACTGTACTGCCCGTTTTCATTCTCCGACCTGTAAACATTATAGTAAGCTATATCATCTTCCGTTCCTTTTGTCCATTGCAGAGTAATTGAGCCGGTAGAACTTGTCGCTGTCAATCCCGAAGCCTTGATAGGTGCAGTATGATCCACTTTGTATTCGACATATGATGCACTGCTGTCTGTCTTGCTTGTGTTTCCGTATATATCCCTTGCCACTATTCGTACATAAATGATCCCTTCAGCTAAAGAGGACACATCAAGGCTGCAGCTTGCAGAAGCAGATTTGGGGCTTCCCTGAATGCTTATAGTTTCAATATTGTTCCATGTTTTTCTGTCAGCAGAATATTGGAATGTTATGTCCAAAACACCTGTATTGTCGCTAACAGTTCCTCTTAAAGGTATTGTGGTGTTATAATTTCCCGGACGAGGCTCAATAGAATTTACAGTCGGTGCAATGCTGTCCTTTAACGTAGTTACTTTTATTTCTTCCGACTCTTTGCCTCTATTGCCAAAAATGTCAAAGCATACCACCCTGAACCAGTATGATGTATCCGGATCAAGTCCTGTAACATTTAATCCCAATATATTACTGCTTGTCCCTATGGAATAATAAATTCCGTTTTGAGAATCCTTTCTCTCTACCTGGAAATAAGCAAAATCGCTATCGGGAACACTGTTCCATTTTAATGTAACAGCATTTATTGAAGGAATCGCACTTAGGCCTGTAACCCTTGAAGGTCCTTCGGTATCTATTTGGTATGTCAATACAGGTAAACCGTTGCTAATGTTTCCTGAAGAATCCTTTGCTATTGCTCTTACTTTTACTTCACCGCTTAAAGATGAAGTATCCCACTTGAATACTGAAGTATCCTGTAAATCTACACTTCCTGCGTCAATCCAATTTATTCCTCCGTCAACAGAGTACTGAAGAGTTGTTTTTAAAACCTCCACATTATCCTCCGCTCTTACTGTAATTGTCGCCAAACGGCCAAATACAGTACCTTCCAATGGCTCAAATCCCACAATTACAGGAGCGGTTTTATCTTCCTTCGGTGTTGCGGTAACGCTTTTCGATGCAGCACTTTCCTGACCGAATTTGTCAACCGAAACAATTTTATATGTATAGTTTTTGCCGATCATAACCTTATTGTCTATGTATGACAATAAACCAGTTGTGGCTACAACCTGGAAGTCCCCACCATCAGTACTTCTAAACAATTTGTATTTTTCAACATCCTTATCTTCCGCCCCATTCCATGAAAGCTCTATCTTCATTTCATCTGATTGAGCCTTTAATTCAGTGGGTGCATCGGGAGGAGTATTTTTTACCCTTACGGTTATAATGTTTTCAAAGCTCAAATTTCCGGCTCCATCATATGCAATGGCTCCTACCTCATAATATCCGTCAGGTATTTCATTTGTCTCCCAATCATAGCTTGGATAAACAATAGTATTTCTTTGACTAATAACATCAATAGTAGCTAATTCTTTCCATTGACCATTTACGGGTCTAAAACGCAACTTCAAGCTGCTTACTCCAATATTGTCTTTAACACCTGCTGTGAGTTTAATGATGCTTCCGCTTCGGGACTCTTTAAAATCATTAATAACAGGTCTGTCCGTATCGGGTAAGGGCTCTGCATATACAACTTTAGACTTTTCACCTTCATTTCCATAGATATCTACAGTAGAAACACTGTATCCATACTCTGTATCCTTAGAAACATCAATATCCTTAACACTTAATGTTTTAACATTATCAAATATCAAAACAGGTGCATCCGTTCCCACACTTCTGTAAACTCTGTAATGGCCTATACTGGAGTTCTTTGGAGCATTCCATGAAAGCTTTATTTCCAATTGTCCGGGAACCGATGTAATATTGTCCGGAGCAAATGGCAGCTCAACCTCAGCCGTAAAACCGGCTACTCCTTGTGCAAGGCTTGTCTTTCCTTTTATTGTGAATATATGATTTCCCGGTGTTACATTCTTTGTGTATCTCCACAATACTGTAACATCCCCATTTTCATCCGCTTTACCATTAATGAGGTACATTCCGTCAATATAAAGCTCAACTGTCTCTAGAGGCTTAAAGCCTTTCCCCTTAAATAAAAGTTCTGTTTCAGGCCCGCCCTTTTCAGGAGTCAATACAACAGTTGGTTCATGTTTTATTGTAGTTACCTGTATTGCTTCCGAGAGCTCACTCTCATTGTTTAAATCATCAATGGAAGAAACAGCATAGAAATATGTTTCTCCGACCTGAGAATCATAATCGATATATTTAAGCACATTTTCATTTACTGTGTTAATCTTTTTAAAATTGCCATCTGCTGTCTTTCTATAAATTCCGTATTTAGAAATATCTTCAGATTCAACCTTATTCCAGGTAATAACATTCCTACCAGGCTCCGCTAATACCGAAACTCCTTGCGGAACAAGAGGAGGTAAATAATCCAATATTATACTATTTATATTTGGCTGTGATATGTTTCCTTCCTTATCAACAGCAGTTACCCTGTATTTGAATTTTCCATCGATACCGCCATTGTTCCAAATTGTTTCTCCTACGTATTCACCTTTATCACTATTGAAAGCGGCATTAACTTCTGCAATCTTCACCCATTTATCATCTTCATCAAATGAATACTCGAATATAAACTTACTGATAACACCGTTATCAACTCCAACAGCACTAAGTTTAATATTTCTATCGGAAGTTCTTGTTCCTTCTGCCGGTTGTAATGATTTGATGTAAGGAGCTTCAGTGTCACCTAAAGTTTTGCAGGATATTAACGTTTTAGGTCCTTCATTTCCCCAAATATCAACAGCACTTACCATAAAATAATATGTTGTATCGGAGTTCAAACCGTTAACAGTTCCTTTAACACCACTCTTTACATCCAATTTATACTCAATGTTAATGGTCTCTGTTCCGCTGTAAATCCTGTAGTAGGACTGCCCTTCCGACGTAACGGGCTCCCAGAGGAGCTCCACACTGTATATGCCGGGATTGGCAACAAGTCCCTTTGGTGCATTGGGTACTCCAGGAGTGGCTATAAACGGACTGCTAGGCTTAGACTCATTACCTGAAGTATCCAAAGCCGTTATGGTATATGAATAAGATTTATTTTTTACGAGACCCGAATCGGTGTAAACATTCATTTCTGTCGTATATATAAGCTTACCGTCACGATAAATGTTATAGCACTTAACGGCAACATTATCAGTTGATTTCTCCCATGTTATGGTTACGGAAGAAGCATTTTTCGATTTAAGTGATATATTTAAAGGAATGCTTGGTGCTTCAACATCTTCTAGTGTAACCGCATATACGGAATCACTTACACCGGAATAGTTTAAAGCTTCGTCATATGCCCTGACATTATACTTGTATGTAGTCTCAGGTTCAAGACGTACATCTGTAAAAAATGTTTCGGATGTGGTACCTATAACTTTATCATCACGGTACACTTCATATCCTTTAACATTATAATTATCTTGGGACTTATCCCACGATATTTTTACAGAAGCTGCAGTTACATCGTCGACTTTAAGATTTTGAGGAACAGTTGGCTCCTGTGCATCAAATTTGGTTTTTTCATACATGGGATAACTAAAATCCGAATAATTTCCCATTTCATCAAAGGCTTTAATCTGGTATGCATAAATTGTGGAAGGACTAAGCCCGGTATCGGTGAATGTAAGCTCACTTACAGTACCGACCTCTTTTCTGTCTCTGTAAATAACATAACCCTTAACACCTACATTGTCGGTTGATGCCTCCCATGAAATAGTAATTGTTGTGTCGGTTTTTGATACGGTAACAATCCCTGTCGGAACTGACGGAGGTTCCGGATCGGAATCGGTATCCGCTTTTACACTGTTGCTTGACTGGGATTGGTTTTTATTTACATCATATGCTCTTACTTCATATGTATAACTTGTTTCCGGAGTAAGACCCCTATCCGTAAATACGTTGGTAGATGTATCACCTACCAATATACCGTCACGATATACATAGTAACCGGATACTCTAATATTGTCCGAAGACGACTCCCATGAAAGTGTTACTGTGTAGTGTGATTTGTCTATAACCTTTAAATCTGAAGGTACAGTCGGTGGCTCTTCATCAACCGTTATCTCTTCCAACTGCTTCCAAACAGGCTTTGTATTAAAGGAATACCCTGCTCCAACAGGCTTCGTTATTTGAAGTATATTGAAATAAGAGTTTGACGGATAAACAAAGTTTACTGTTTGTAATTCCTCACCGCTTAATACCACTTTATGGGTTCCTGTTGCCTTGAAGTTTGCTGAAGAACTTGCATAGCTGCTTTCCGTAAAATCACCCTTTACTTCAAGAATTCCTGCTGTAAGACTTCCCTCATGACTGTAATATGCCTTTGTAAGGAAATCTCCTTCTACATATACATAATCCGCTTCATTCGTCATATTGAGATAAGCATAACAGTAATAGTTTCCGTTATCTATCTTATAGTCCCCCAACACTATAAGCTGTCCGCCGTTAATTTTCATTGTTCCGCCAGAATGAATAAAATTCCCTTTAACCGTAAGTTTGTATCCATTCAAGTCTATCGTACTTCCGGTTAATTTAAAATCACTTTTAATTATTAAGTCTTCACTTAACTTAATGTTTGTTGCACCGGCAGTTGCTATATCCAATGCTATTCCGTTATTTACCAAGCTGATTGCATTAAAACTAGTTGCAAACTTTACACCTTCATCTGAACTGTTCTTTATTTCAAGCACATTAAAATATGAGTTGTTTGGATAGGCGAAATTTACTGTCTGCAGTCCCTCACCGCTTAATACCACCTTGTGGCTTCCGGTTGCCTTGAAGTTTGCTGAAGAGCTTGCATATGTGCCTTCCGTAAAATCACCTTTTACTTCAAGAGTTCCTGCTGTGAGACTTCCCTCATGACCGTAATATGCCTTTGTAAGGAAATTCCCCCCTACATATACATAATCCGCTTCATTTGTCATGTTGAGATAAGCATAGCAGTAATAGTTCCCGTTATCTATCTTATAGTCTCCCTTTACTATAAGCTTTCCGCCGTTGATTTTCATTGTTCCGCCGGCCTGGGTAATATTTCCGTTAACCGTAAGGGTGTAGCCGTTTAAGTCCAATGTATTTCCGGTTAATCTAAATCCATTTTTTACTGTGAGGTCTTCCTGTAACTTAATTGATATATCTCCAATGGTTGATATATCCACCTTGTTTCCATTGCTTATCAGCTTCATAACATTATAGCTACTTGCAAACTTTACACCTTCATCTGAACTGTTCTTTATTTCAAGCACATTAAAATATGAGTTGTTTGGATAGGCGAAATTTACTGTCTGCAGTCCCTCACCGCTTAATACCACCTTGTGGCTTCCGGTTGCCTTGAAGTTTGCTGAAGAGCTTGCATATGTGCCTTCCGTAAAATCACCTTTTACTTCAAGAGTTCCTGCTGTGAGACTTCCCTCATGACCGTAATATGCCTTTGTAAGGAAATTCCCCCCTACATATACATAATCCGCTTCATTTGTCATGTTGAGATAAGCATAGCAGTAATAGTTCCCGTTATCTATCTTATAGTCTCCCTTTACTATAAGCTTTCCGCCGTTGATTTTCATTGTTCCGCCGGCCTGGGTAATATTTCCGTTAACCGTAAGGGTGTAGCCGTTTAAGTCCAATGTATTTCCGGTTAATCTAAATCCATTTTTTACTGTGAGGTCTTCCTGTAACTTAATTGATATATCTCCAATGGTTGATATATCCACCTTGTTTCCATTGCTTATCAGCTTCATAACATTATAGCTACTTGCAAATTTTACACCCTCATTTGAACTGTTCTTTATTTCAAGCACATTAAAATATGAGTTGTATGGATAGACAAAATTTACTGTCTGCAGTCCCTCGCCGCTTAATACCACCTTGTGGCTTCCGGTTGCCTTGAAGTTTGCTGAAGAGCTTGAGTAGGTGCCTTCCGTAAAATTACCCTTTACCTCAAGAGTTCCTGCTGTGAGACTATTCTCATGACTGTAATATGCCTTTGTAAGGAAATTCCCTCCTACACATACATAGTCCGCTTCATTTGTCATATTAAGATAAGAATAGCAATAATAGTTCCCGTTATCTATATTATAGTCTCCAGATACTATAAGCTTTCCGCCGTTGATTTTCATTGTTCCGCCGGCCTGGGTAATATTTCCGTTAACCGTAAGGGTGTAGCCGTTTAAGTCCAATGTATTTCCGGTTAATTTAAATCCATTTTTTACTGTAAGATCTTCCTGTAGCTTAATTGATATATCTCCAATGGTCGATATATCCACCATGTTTCCATTGCTTATCAGCTTCATTACATTATAGCTACTTGCAAACTTTACACCTTCATTTGAACTGTTCTTTATTTCAAGCACATTAAAATATGAGTTGTATGGATAGACAAAATTTACTGTCTGCAGTCCCTCGCCGCTTAATACCACCTTGTGGTTTCCGGTTGCCTTGAAGTTTGCAGAAGAACTTGAGTAGGTGCCTTCTGTAAAATTACCCTTTACCTCAAGAGTTCCTGCTGTGAGACTTCCCTCATGACTATAATATGCCTTTGTTAAAAAATCTCCTCCAACATATACATAATCCTCTGACTTTGTCATATTGAGATAAGCATAGCAGTAATAATTTCCGTTATCTATCCTATAATCTCCCAAAACTATAAGCTGTCCACCGTTAATTCTCATTGTTCCGCCTGTTTGAGTAAGCCCTCTTTTTATTGTAAGCTTGTAGCCGTTTAAATTAATAGTTCCTCCTGTAAAAACAACGGCATCAAAAGTCATATCGTTATCAAGCGTCAGCCCGTTACTTATTACAACAGCAGTAGTAACACTTAAAGGCTCACTTGTAACAGAACTGTTGTCGGACAGGTCAAATGATATTACAGTATAAACATATGTAGTATCCGCTTTTAGACCAGTGTCGGTAAAAGAAACACCTTCCCTGACTACTCCTACCAATACGCCATCTCTTAATATTTTATATCCTGCCACTTTTACATTGTCTGTTGCAGCAGTCCATGTCAAAGTTACGCTTGTATTCAATACGGCTGTAGCCGTTAAATTTTCCGGTTTTGTAGGCGACTCATTATCGAATGTAGTCAATGCAGTAACAGCATCACTCATTTCAGATATATTTCCTGCCGCATCTTTAGCTTTCACATGATATGTATACTCAGTACCCGGAATCAAACCGATATCTTTATAATATGTATTTTCTGTAGTACCTATTATCATACCGTTACGGTATATCTCATATTCTGCAACACCAACATTGTCATAAGCAGGTTCCCATTCTAACTCTGCAAATGTAAAATCAACGTACATAACTCTTAAACCGGTTGATGCAGGCGGAACCGTATCATCTTGATATACAGATTCCTGTACTGATTTCTGTATCGGTTCTTGCTCCGATAAATTATTTTCTTCTTTTAATGTTTCATTTTGAGAAATGGATATCGATGAATCAGGAGATTCTTTATCCCCCTGTGTTTGAGATATCTCAAATATGGGTTCGGAATATACATTTTCACTTACCGAACTTCTGGAATCGGCATCTTTTTGCTCAGTACCGTCCTGTAAAAGACTTGGATTATTATATATTATGCCGTTATCCTTTTCTTTTATGGAATCAAAAGATGATAAATCATAGGCAAACATAGTAAATATTTGCCCCCAAACAAGTATCAAAGCCATACAACAAGCAATGATCTTTTTCATTGATCTTTTCATATACTACCCCCAAGTTAACTTAAAATTAATTCAATAAATAAAAAGCTATTCACATAGTTATTTTTGTATTGGACAATTTTTAGGAGCTTTATAAACATGACATTTTATATAAATTTATAATAGAAGTGAAACATCAATAATATACTGATGTTGGTATTAACTGTTACTCCCCTAAAAAATACATCAAACTATGTTCTTATATGCTTTTCAAATTATTTCTATAAATATTTTATCTAAAAACACTTTTTTTGTCCATATTCGACAGTTTTTATTTGTAATTTACCGTTCAATCACACTATCGTTCTTCAATGTCAACATAATCCTTCTTTGTTGAAACGCTTTTATACGCAGGTCTTATAATCTTGCCGTTATTTGAAATTTCTTCAATTCTATGGGCACTCCAGCCTACAACTCTTGCAATTGCAAACAGAGGTGTATAAAGCTCCTGAGGTATATCAAGCATACTATATACAAAACCGGAGTAAAAATCCACATTTGCACTTACCCCTTTATACATTTTACGAACATTTCCTATTACTTCAGGTGCAAGTTCTTCAACTTTTGAATAAAGTTTAAATTCCTTTTCAAGTCCTTTTTCTTTAGCCAAATCAGCTGCATACTTCTTAAGTATCAATGTTCTCGGGTCCGATATGGAATACACTGCATGTCCTATTCCATATATCAAACCTGAACGGTCGAATGCTTGCTTACTTAAAAGTTTTGAAAGATAATCTATAATTTGATTTTCATCCTCCCAGTTGGATATGCTTTTTTTCATATCTTCAAACATTTGAACTACCTTAATGTTTGCACCTCCATGTCTTGGTCCTTTTAGGGAGCCCAATGCCGCAGCAATTACAGAATATGTATCTGATCCGGCTGAAGTAACAACATGAGTAACAAATGTTGAATTATTACCGCCTCCATGTTCAGCATGAAGAACCAATGCCAAATCAAGAAGTGATGCTTCAAGCTTTGTATATTTACTGTCGGGTCTTAGCATGTGAAGTATGTTTTCAGCTGTTTTCAATTCTTTTTTGGGACTGTGAATAAAGAGACTTTTATTGTCATGATAATGCTTATAAGCCTGATACCCGTAAACTGCTATCAGAGGGAACCATGCTATTAGTTTCAAACACTGTTTTAATACATTTTTTATATCTGTGTTTTCTGCTTGCTTATCATAACTATATAGTGCAAGAACACTTCTAGCTATTGAATTCATAACATCATGACTTGGCATTTTCAATATCATATCTCGAACAAAATCATCGGGTAAACGCCTGTATTCCGACAATAATGCTTCAAAATCCTCCAATTCCTTTTTTGTAGGAAGACTTCCAAAAAGCAACAGATAACATGTTTCTTCAAATCCAAACCTGTCATGTTTAACAAAACCTTCAACAATATCCTCTATATCGATACCCCTGTACAACAATTTTCCAGGTATAGGCACCATTTCATTTTCCTCAACTATATACGACCGAACATCCCCTATTTCAGTAAGTCCTACCAGTACCCCTCTACCATCAATATCCCTAAGTCCTCTTTTAACCTGATACTTTACAAATAACTCCGGATCAATCAAACTACTTTCTTTGGCCTGCTTACTTAATTTTTCAATCAATTCATCTTCAAGCTCAACAAAATCTTTCATATTAATCCTCCTTGAAACTTATACAGATAGTCTTATAACATTAATATAGTCTTATCTCATTAATACAGAATTTATACCACACTGAAATGATAGGTGTTGCTTAAGAGTTGCAAATTAATCGTATATAATATAATAGCAAATAATAGCATAAATAGCAATACCACAATTGATTAGTTGATTAGCAATATAAAAACCGGAATTCTTTATGAATTTCGGTTTTCCAATATTTTTATTGTTAAAGATGTATTACTTAAATTTGTTCTTATCATTATAGGATAGCTGCGGTTATTGCTAAACTTGAAATCATATGCTCCGTAAGTGACAGTAGCATCTTGTCCCTTTGGCACATAATTTACAGCTTTTGAATGTTTATGTCTCTCAATTATTTTAAGTCCGCTTTTTTCAACTGCATTATATAACGTGCTCGATACCTGACATATACCTCCACCAACACCGGTACCCTTTTTGGGCTTGCCGTTTTTTCTTGTTATAATCGTTGCTTTTTCATATCCTTTTTCTATAGTTCTTCTTCCAACTACTTTATTGAATGAAAATTCTTCACCGGGAGCAATTTTAAAACCATCTATCTTTTGAGATGCTAATTTAATATTATTAACCCTTGACGAATCCCTATCTAGTATAGTTGTTGTATAACTGCCTATGACTACAATATTGTTGTTTAAAATCTCTGATGTAACCTGTGGCATTTGCTCTTCAACTACCAAATCCACCCTACTGCCTTCTTTTGCACTTATGAGTGTTTCCATTGTCTTTTCCACATTTACCTTTTTCCCGACTCTTCCTTGTTTCACATTCCAGGTAGAGCTGTCTATAGTAGCATTTAAAGCTTCGGTATCAATTTCCTGAGCATATGTTTGTATTTTTTTCAATACTTCAGATTCTTTGAGATTTCCAACGTTTTCATCAACTAAAACAACATTATCTTTTACAGTTCTTTCAAACATACCAAATTCCATAAATTTAGCCGGAGGAGTTTCCAAACCCTTATTTTCAGGAACATTATTTTCATTTTTTGAGCTGCATGAAGATAACAGAGATATTGATAACAGAGATATTGACAACAAAATAATTGCAACCCTTGTATATTTTGTTAAATCGTAACCGATATAATTTCTCATGATCTTAAAATCATCACCTCCATGCTTTAGTATTAGTGACGAATCCCAAAAGTATGTCTTGCTAAATTTTCTATTACTGTTTAATATACCAGGGATTTTTCAATATTAAATGCAGATATTATAGATTAATGAATTTCAATTTTGAATATGGAAAGGTGTATCAATGTGTTTGAAATTAACAGAAGAAAGTACATTTTTGCGGCCTTATTCAGTTTATTCGCTTTAATATTATTTATATCCGTATCTGCATGTGCCCATGCCACAGAAAATAAAAAAACAATAGTGATAGATCCGGGACATGGCGGAATAGACAGCGGATGCATAATTAACAACATATGTGAGAAAAACATTAATCTTAGTATATCCAAAAAAATCAAACTATATTTGGAACAAAAGGGCTTTAATGTTGTTCTCACAAGAAGCGGTGACGAATCCTTATACAAATATTGCAAAGCAGGAGACACAATTGAAAGAAGAGATCTCAACGCAAGAGTAAATAAGATAAATCAAAGCAATGCAAGGATTTTTGTAAGCATACATGTTGACAGTTATCATGACCGTACCATGAACGGTTCAGTGGTGTACTATTTCAATGACCAATGCCTACAATCAAAGGCACTGGCAAAAAACATACAAAATTCGCTTAACAATATTACTGTGAACGGCAAAAAGCGAATGTCCCATAATTCTCAGACCGCGGATTATTACATTTTGAAAAACACAACAAAACCCGGCGTTCTTGTTGAAGCGGGATATCTTACCAACCAATGGGAACGCGAGCTGCTTACCACAAATGATTTCAAAGATAAATTAGCTAAATCCATTGCTTCAGGAATCGAAAAATATTTGAACACTTTGAAATAAGCAAGACCTCCATTTGAGGTCTTTTTCATAAAATAACTATTCAGAATCAAATTGGCTTTTATATAATCTGTAGTAGTAACCGTTTTTATTTAATAGCTGCTGATGGTTTCCGCTTTCCACCACATTTCCCTTATCCATAACCAAAATCATATCCGCTTCCCTTATTGTTGAGAGCCTGTGGGCTATTACAAAGCTGGTCCTTCCTTCAATCATTTTCATAAATGCTTTTTGAATTTGTATTTCCGTTCTTGTATCTATACTGCTTGTTGCTTCATCTAAAATCAATATTGGCGGATCAACAAGCATAACACGTGCAATAGTTAGAAGCTGCTTTTGCCCCTGTGAAATGTTTTCTCCCGAATCGGTTATTAATGTGTCATAACCCTCAGGAAGCCTCATAATAAAGCTGTGGGCCTCAGCAGCTTTGGCAGCTGCAATGATTTGATCCTCAGTTGCATTTTCCCTGCCGTATGCAATATTATCCCTAATACTTCCAGCAAACAGCCACGTATCCTGAAGAACCATTCCGAAATTACGGCGAAGGCTGTCCCTTTTAATATTGTTGATGTTTATTCCGTCAAGAAATATGGCACCGCAATCTACATCATAAAATCTCATCAACAGGTTCACAAGTGTTGTTTTTCCTGCACCAGTCTGCCCGACAATAGCTATTCTGCTTCCCTTTGTTACTTCGAGATTAAAACATTTTATAAGAGGACGCTCGGGTTGATATGAAAAGCTCACATTTTTAAATAATATATTTCCTTCAGAACATTTCATCTCAAGAGAGTTTATATCATCCATTTTTTCAGAAGGTAAATCCAACACATAAAATATACGACTAAGAGAAGCAAATGCGGCCTGAATCTGTGCCAAAACACCCGATATTTCGTTGAATGGCTTGGCAAACAGGCTTGCATAGATAAGAAAGCTGGATATGCCTCCAACAGTTATCATTCCGGAAATTGCTGCAACGCTTCCAATTATCCCAATTACTGCATAAGTAATGTTATTAACAAGGCGGGTGGACGGATTGGTAAGAGATGAATAAAACTGTGCCTTTATCCCAACATTGTAGAGAAGTCCGTTTATCTCTTGAAACTTTCTAAAAGACCGTTCCTCATAACCAAACGCCTTAACTACTTTTTGCCCTCCGATCATCTCCTCTACATAACCGTTCAATTCACCCAAAATCTTTGCCTGCTCCTTAAATAATCTTTGGGAACGTTTAGAAATAAAACGTGCTGTAAAAAATGTACCAGGAGCCGATAATATTACAAATATAGTCATAAATGGATTGATGTACAACATTAAGCCTATTGCTCCAAAAACAGTTACTACTCCCGTAAACAAAGTCATTATTCCCTGCTGCACTCCATCGGAAACCGAATCCATATCATTAACAAACCTGTTGATTGTATCCCCATGTGAAGTGCTGTCAAAGAACTTTAAAGGCAGAGTGCTAAGCTTACCGAACAGCTTGCTTCTCATATCGTTTACGGTGCGGTATGCAATAGTATTGGTCAAATATGTCAGTAACCACCCAAATATGCTTCCACCTGCATAAATAACAGCTAAAAAAATTAAAGTCTGTGCCACAAATCTAAATTTTACAGCACCTTCTCCAACCATGTGATCAATAGCCCTTCCTATGAACATTGGCCCTAAAAGGCTGGCTGTAACACTTAAAATTGCACATAACATTGATAATATTAAGAATTCTCTATATTTTCCAATTTGTTTTAATAGTCTTGTAATAAGTTTTTTGTTCATATTTCCGCCTCCCCGCTTGAAAGCTGAGACAGGCATATTTCCTTATACACCCTGCAGTCCTTCAATAGTTCATCATGTGTCCCTATTCCCTCAATATGTCCATCATCAAATACAATTATTTTATCTAAATGCTTCACTGTACAAACCCTCTGGGATACAATGAGAACAGTCATATTTCTGCAATATTGATTAAGTGCCTTTTTTAGTGCTGCCTCAGTGGCAAAGTCCAATGCACTTGATGCATCATCAAGTATAAGTATCTTAGGCTTTGCTACCAAAGCACGGGCAATAGCAATACGCTGCTTCTGACCACCTGAAAAGTTTGTTCCTCCTCTTGATACCTTCGTGTTGTATCCTTCAGGAAGGTTGGAAATAAACTCATCCGCCTGAGCAATTTTTGCAGCCGCCATTACATCCTCATCCGATGCATCTTCCTTTCCCCAACGGATATTCTCCGCAACGGTTCCGCTAAAAAGCAATGATTTCTGGGGTACAACAGCAATTTTACATCTCAACTCATTTAAAGCATAATCCTTTACGTTTATGCCATCAACATATATTTCTCCATTTACCGCATCATAAAACCTCGGTATTAGGTTTACAAAGGTGGATTTACCTGTGCCTGTACTGCCTATAATCCCCACAGTTTCACCATGCTTTATTTTAACCGATACATTTTTTAATGCCAGTTCACCTGTAATATTATAACCGAAGGATACATTGTCAAAAATGATTACAGCTTCATCATTTCCTGTACCGCTTTTATTTGAAACATCACTTTTATTTGAAACATTATTTTCAACGATGGATGACCTTGTATTTAACACCTCGTTAACACGTACTGCCGATGCATATGCCCTTGTAAATAATATAATCAGATTCGATACCACTACAAGAGCCAGCAATATCTGAGTAATGTAGTTAACATATGCAATAATCTCTCCCTGTGAAAGCCTGCCTGTATTTATACGCAGTCCGCCGTACCACAGGATGGCAATAATGGCTCCATTCATTACAAGAGATGTAACGGGATTTAGTAATGCGGAGATCTTGCTCACTTTAATGACAATGCCTGTTAAATCGTCATTAGCCTTATCAAATCTAATCTTTTCGCTTTTATTTTTTGCAAAAGCACGAATTACCCTAACCCCTAAGAGATTCTCTCGAATCAAAAGAGCTATTTTGTCTAATCTTTCTTGAGACTTTCTATAAAGCGGAGAGGATCTGGTAATTATAAAATACAATATAGTTCCGAAAACAGGTGTTGCTGCTATAAGAATCAATGACAATTGAAAATCAAGTATCATTGCCATAATAATCGCCCCAATGCAAATAAAAGGAGCACGAATAACAAGTCGTATAAGCATTGCTATAGCAAGCTGAAGCTGATTTACATCATTTGTAATACGATTTATCAATGAAGGTGTACCGAACTTATCAATCTCAGCATGAGAAAGAGATGAAATATGTTCAAAAATTTTATTCCTCAGGGTAGTGCCGAATCCCTGGGATGCCCGAGCAGCATAATATTGGCATATTACCGAACTGCCAAAGCCCAACACTGCCATCAAAACCATCAGTCCGCCTATTCTTATTATGTAATCCAAATCATTCCTTATAACGCCATTATTTATTATAAGGGCCATAATTGTAGGCATAATAAGCTCCAATATTGCTTCGAGGAGCTTAAAAATCGGACCTACTATACATTCTTTTCTATAAGGTTTTAAAAAAGACACAAGCCTATACAAATATTACCATCCTAACTCTGCTTTTATTACTTATTTTCTCATTCTTCAGCTATGATTATAGCATAATATCATTTTATAAAATATTAAATAAATTTAAAAAAACGGCAAGCTTTAAATTCGCTCGCCGTTTTTTGATGGATCAATTATAATCAGTATAAATATAATCAGTATGAAGAACTGGCTGTGTTATAATTTTTAATAAGTATAAATATATCTATCATATTAATGACACCATCTTTATTAAAATCCAAATCGGTTACATATTGTTCATCAGACGATTCAGTATTGAATGCTTTTGCTAATTGCACCAAATCCTCCAAATTAATAGCACCGTCCTGCACACCGTCTATTTGTGCATCACCGGCCCATAATACTGTTGGAGCATCCTCGGAAGAAACTGCAGTATTACCTGTTCCTACTCCGGCTACTTTAACATATCTCTTTAAATATCCCGATTTGCTTATTTCAAGTGTACATTCCTTCATGTCTTCCGGTATATCCGATATTTCAAAGTATCCATTGGCATCTGTCTTGGTAGAAATATCAGTCCCTTCAACTTTAACAGTAAATCCTGACAGTATCTGTTCTTCAACATCAGGTGAGTAATTAAAATTAACACCAACATAACCCGATATTTTTGCTTTTTCATTATTTATTACTATTGATTTGCTGTTGTCACTCACATACAGCTCTTCTTCATCTGCTGTTACGGTAAAATACAATACCCCGGTATCTTTTCCTGCACACAGTTCATTTTTGTCGAATTTATATTCATACTTGATAATACCTTCAACATTATTTATAACCTTGATTCCACTGCAATAACTCCTGTTAAAAACAGGTAATATCGATCTTTGAAAACTTCGCAAAACTATTGAAACTACTGGACTTCAAGGCGTTTTTGCGATATACTGTATGTAGAAAAATACTACATAT
>Ga0208825_1000947_pt1 | contig 24526 bp, 12 predicted proteins | sample AD_UKC113_MetaG_FD_184450 | JGI IMG/M metagenome (GOLD analysis project Ga0208825, IMG submission 184450) | Active sludge microbial communities of municipal wastewater-treating anaerobic digesters from Hong Kong - AD_UKC113_MetaG (SPAdes)... | ecosystem: Engineered > Bioreactor > Anaerobic >...
TCAACAAATTTTATGTTCTCATCTCTTTCAGAGAGTAGTTTCCTTCCGACATCGAAATATATCCCGACTTTCCGATAGATGTTATAGGCGAGTTCTCATCTCTTTCAGAGAGTAGTTTCCTTCCGACGTTTCAGTCTCATAGATTTCAGAGATCCAGGCTTGTTATTGTTCTCATCTCTTTCAGAGAGTAGTTTCCTTCCGACAGAAACAAAATCTTTTTTGTGGATGTTAGACGAGAGTCAAGTTCTCATCTCTTTCAGAGAGTAGTTTCCTTCCGACTAAGAAATTTAATAACCAATGAAGTAGCAAGTATTCATAGTTCTCATCTCTTTCAGAGAGTAGTTTCCTTCCGACGAGACTATTTTAGTTAGTAGTGCAAGACTTGGAATAATTGGTTCTCATCTCTTTCAGAGAGTAGTTTCCTTCCGACTAAGTAAGAAAAGCCCGCTGCCAGGATTCAAGTTTCTCCTGGTTCTCATCTCTTTCAGAGAGTAGTTTCCTTCCGACAACACTGCCCTTTTTTATATTCCCCGTTGTAACCCAATTGTTCTCATCTCTTTCAGAGAGTAGTTTCCTTCCGACTTGGTTTTAGGATTGAGACAGGTAACGCTGCAGTAAACGTAGTTCTCATCTCTTTCAGAGAGTAGTTTCCTTCCGACCTCCAGGTAACAAGGAGCACCACCCTCTACTGGGAGAGGATGTTCTCATCTCTTTCAGAGAGTAGTTTCCTTCCGACGAAAGTACGGGATAAAGCTAGTAAGAAGAGTGTTTTATGATTCTCATCTCTTTCAGAGAGTAGTTTCCTTCCGACAAGTCAGTTGTAGAGTTCGTTTGTGCCAACGGGGAAGTAGTTCTCATCTCTTTCAGAGAGTAGTTTCCTTCCGACTTTTTGGCGGTTTTCATGTTAACATTTTTCCCAGATCAATGTTCTCATCTCTTTCAGAGAGTAGTTTCCTTCCGACATTATGCAGATATCGTTCTCACACCAAATGTCATTCAAATGTTCTCATCTCTTTCAGAGAGTAGTTTCCTTCCGACGTCATGAATTTGTCAATGCCGTGGGCCATCAAGACACGGCGTTCTCATCTCTTTCAGAGAGTAGTTTCCTTCCGACATACTGGTACAGTAAGAGTAATAAAAGAAAGAGTTGGAACGTTCTCATCTCTTTCAGAGAGTAGTTTTCTTACGACTCAGGCTGAGAAGGAAGTTCTTAGGTTTCAACCCCTAATAGTTCTCATCTCTTTCAGAGAGTAGTTTCCTTCCGACAGCCTGTAATTTATGTTCCTGCAGAAGCGCTTTTAGAAGAGTTCTCATCTCTTTCAGAGAGTAGTTTCCTTCCGACTCTGGATGCATAGACTATACTATAAGTAATTTAAAGAACGAGTTCTCATCTCTTTCAGAGAGTAGTTTCCTTCCGACTAAATTATGTAGCACACATGATTGCAAGAGAAAGCAAAAAGTTCTCATCTCTTTCAGAGAGTAGTTTCCTTCCGACTCATACGTATTGCTTGATTCTATGGTTTTGTTTGGTAAAAGTTCTCATCTCTTTCAGAGAGTAGTTTCCTTCCGACATTTGTTTATAATTGTTAAGTTTCTCACAAAGATTAATCGGTTCTCATCTCTTTCAGAGAGTAGTTTCCTTCCGACGATAACGCATTTGAAATGGACAGAAAAGTAATGTCCAAACTCGTTCTCATCTCTTTCAGAGAGTAGTTTCCTTCCGACACACATTCCCTTGGAGGCCATACAAGGGAGTAGATGAACAGTTCTCATCTCTTTCACAGAGTAATTTCCTTACGAGTCTAATTATACATCAAATTATACTTGTCACCAAGCATTATTTAGTATGTTCGCATCTCTTTCAGAGAGTAGTTTCCTTCCAACATATATACACAAAGTTTAAGACTGAGGTCGAGAAGAGCCTCGTTCTCATCTCTTTCAGAGAGTAGTTTCCTTCCAACGGGATTGCAAGTTGCTATGTCAATATTGAAGCAACCTGACAAGTTCTCATCTCTTTCAGAGAGTAGTTTCCTTCCAACACTACAGGAAAACAGGAGCGTATAGCATTTATGTAACATCGTTCTCATCTCTTTCAGAGAGTAGTTTCCTTCCAACTGGACATGATCGACATATTTAACAAGGAAGGATTTACATGTTCTCATCTCTTTCAGAGAGTAGTTTCCTTCCAACGAAATTCACGGGATTCCGCCCGGCAACAGGGCGGGTCCCAGGTTCTCATCTCTTTCAGAGAGTAGTTTCCTTCCGACCAATTGTTAGAACTGTGTTTGGGGATGTTCAAGGTCTCACGTTCTCATCTCTTTCAGAGAGTAGTTTCCTTCCGACTAAAGATGGAAACGGTATACCTTTACGGTGTGGAAATTAAGGTTCTCATCTCTTTCAGAGAGTAGTTTCCTTCCGACATAATGACAACGTCTGTGCAGTCCATATAAAATATCCACAGTTCTCATCTCTTTCAGAGAGTAGTTTCCTTCCGACCCACCAAGTGACAGATATGGGGCACACTACAACCAGAAGTTCTCATCTCTTTCAGAGAGTAGTTTCCTTCCGACACAGCAACACCTATATTATATGAAGAAAGAACAGGAACAGTTCTCATCTCTTTCAGAGAGTAGTTTCCTTCCGACACTATGGATAAACAAGATCTCTTGAACGAGATCGAGACAGTTCTCATCTCTTTCAGAGAGTAGTTTCCTTCCGACTATTCCAACGAAAGAGCTATACGATGTATTAAAAGCCGAGGTTCTCATCTCTTTCAGAGAGTAGTTTCCTTCCGACTTGAAGCTGTCAGGCTAGCGAAAATAGCTGAATTACTACGTTCTCATCTCTTTCAGAGAGTAGTTTCCTTCCGACGCACCGTAGTTGAAATATTCACGAACAACGGGGCCAGGTGGGTTCTCATCTCTTTCAGAGAGTAGTTTCCTTCCGACTAGTTGAAATATTCACGAACAACGGGGCCAGGTGGTTGGTGTTCTCATCTCTTTCAGAGAGTAGTTTCCTTCCGACACTATACAAGCTTGTACTTTATACTAGCTAGTTCATGGTTCTCATCTCTTTCAGAGAGTAGTTTCCTTCCGACACAGTATCGACTGATACATCATACGATCCATAGCCATAATAAAGTTCTCATCTCTTTCAGAGAGTAGTTTCCTTCCGACCAGGTTAACGTTGTGACTGAACAAAATATGAAGTACCTGGCGTTCTCATCTCTTTCAGAGAGTAGTTTCCTTCCGACTGGAGATTCTCCTTGTTAATAGTTACAGACTTGGAATAAAGTTCTCATCTCTTTCAGAGAGTAGTTTCCTTCCGACGCAAAGTTTTATTCAAAGAAGGGTTGAACACTCGCCCTTTTGTTCTCATCTCTTTCAGAGAGTAGTTTCCTTCCGACTCACAAGTAAAGATTTACTCGACAGTTTTAAAAGTGAGGTGTTCTCATCTCTTTCAGAGAGTAGTTTCCTTCCGACTTGATAAAAGAAATATCAGTTTCATTGATGAGGTTAGGATGTTCTCATCTCTTTCAGAGAGTAGTTTCCTTCCGACATCGTGTTAAAGTTTTTGGGGAAAGTTTCAAAGTTTTACAGTTCTCATCTCTTTCAGAGAGTAGTTTCCTTCCGACTCCAAGTCAACATGGTTAAATTACTATGTACTAGATGCAATGTTCTCATCTCTTTCAGAGAGTAGTTTCCTTCCGACGCAATAATTATTTCTATTGTCATAGTCAAAATATTAGAGTTCTCATCTCTTTCAGAGAGTAGTTTCCTTCCGACAGTGGGATGGTCGCCCTGCCCAACGCCCCCGCAGAGACTTCAGTTCTCATCTCTTTCAGAGAGTAGTTTCCTTCCGACAGAACTAATTTATACATTTGCAAATTGTGAGGAAATGAGAGTTCTCATCTCTTTCAGAGAGTAGTTTCCTTCCGACATGGAACAATTTTCGTTGTTTCAACCCTTGTACTTTCCGCTGGTTCTCATCTCTTTCAGAGAGTAGTTTCCTTCCGACTTTCCAAAGTAATACCATCAGACTCCATGAGACTTACAACGTTCTCATCTCTTTCAGAGAGTAGTTTCCTTCCGACTCAGTGAGCCTGGATACCGGTAAAATCAAAGAGACCGGTGTTCTCATCTCTTTCAGAGAGTAGTTTCCTTCCGACTAGATTTTTCTCAAAGAGGGCCAAGTAACACGGCCTCTCTGTTCTCATCTCTTTCAGAGAGTAGTTTCCTTCCGACTTCCTAGTAAGGAATTATTTGAAAAGTTTAAGGCCGAGGGTTCTCATCTCTTTCAGAGAGTAGTTTCCTTCCGACTAGCAAATTGGAAGTTATTGAATTGTTTCATAATAACAGCGTTCTCATCTCTTTCAGAGAGTAGTTTCCTTCCGACGGGTAACTACAGGTATCTGGCCGCTGTTGCTGCCAGATACGTTCTCATCTCTTTCAGAGAGTAGTTTCCTTCCGACAGAATAACGAGCTCTTCTACCTACTCATGGAAGAGCTACGTTCTCATCTCTTTCAGAGAGTAGTTTCCTTCCGACGGCGAAGTCATATCGGAAGTGTTTAGGAACAATTGCAGTGGTTCTCATCTCTTTCAGAGAGTAGTTTCCTTCCGACCGGCAGCTTCACTGTTGACAAAGAAGTTGCCGATCCAACGGTTCTCATCTCTTTCAGAGAGTAGTTTCCTTCCGACTCAAAGTACCATTATGGGGTGCGTGTTCAGCCATCAATTGTTCTCATCTCTTTCAGAGAGTAGTTTCCTTCCGACAAATGGGGTTTGGTAACGACGTCATTGAATTTGACGTTTCGGTTTTCATCTCTTTCAGAGAGTAGTTTCCTTCCGACTTACCAGAACAGTTATTAGAAATTATTGAAGATATGGGTTGTTCTCATCTCTTTCAGAGAGTAGTTTCCTTCCGACAGTATGGTAAGAAATTATTTACAAGGTATAGTTAACAATAGTTCTCATCTCTTTCAGAGAGTAGTTTCCTTCCGACATCCCTCCCATCCTGGGATTTGACATTACTCCCAGGAGCTGGTTCTCATCTCTTTCAGAGAGTAGTTTCCTTCCGACAAATCCGAGGTCGAAACAGGCCTCGGAAAAGAAACCAGGAGGTTCTCATCTCTTTCAGAGAGTAGTTTCCTTCCGACTGTATATAGAAAGTAAAGAACTGTTTGACGGATTTAAAAGTTCTCATCTCTTTCAGAGAGTAGTTTCCTTCCGACTATTATTCAAAGAAGGGGTAAACACGTCCCCTCTTTTTTAGTTCTCATCTCTTTCAGAGAGTAGTTTCCTTCCGACTGTATATAGAAAGTAAAGAACTGTTTGACGGATTTAAAAGTTCTCATCTCTTTCAGAGAGTAGTTTCCTTCCGACAACAAACAGATTTATAACATGTTTAAAGCCGAGGTTGAAAGTTCTCATCTCTTTCAGAGAGTAGTTTCCTTCCGACTGTCAACCGGTATATCCAGTGGCCCGGTTATCGTCGCCAGGGTTCTCATCTCTTTCAGAGAGTAGTTTCCTTCCGACCAGTTTGAACCGCAACATCAGTGGTATCAAGAAATTAATGGTTCTCATCTCTTTCAGAGAGTAGTTTCCTTCCGACGTTGATGAACTAGAAAAAAAGTACGGATGGAAGGTAACAGTTCTCATCTCTTTCAGAGAGTAGTTTCCTTCCGACGCTCTCAAGAAGTTTTCCAGCACACAAGTTGCGCCTGCTTAGTTCTCATCTCTTTCAGAGAGTAGTTTCCTTCCGACTACGACGTGAGGAGATACGTGGTAAGATTTAATAGTGATGGGTTCTCATCTCTTTCAGAGAGTAGTTTCCTTCCGACAATTTATTCAAGACCGAGGTCGAGAAAGGCCTCGGCAAAGGTTCTCATCTCTTTCAGAGAGTAGTTTCCTTCCGACCACGAGATCCAAAACACGAGGTAATTGAAATTTTTAGAAGTTCTCATCTCTTTCAGAGAGTAGTTTCCTTCCGACTACGGCCAATTTAAGACCGAGCTGGAGAAGCAGCTCGGTCAGTTCTCATCTCTTTCAGAGAGTAGTTTCCTTCCGACTACGGCCAATTTAAGACCGAGCTGGAGAAGCAGCTCGGTCAGTTCTCATCTCTTTCAGAGAGTAGTTTCCTTCCGACACAGCAAAGCCAGGATAGCCAGATAGTCCAGATATCCATGTTCTCATCTCTTTCAGAGAGTAGTTTCCTTCCGACGGCTCCACCCCGCTCCAGGGATCAAGTTTCTCCCTGGGGCGGTTCTCATCTCTTTCAGAGAGTAGTTTCCTTCCGACAGAATAATTAATTTAACCCCGCACGCCGTAACATTGGTGTGGTTCTCATCTCTTTCAGAGAGTAGTTTCCTTCCGACACTGATGAAGAAATATAACCCGCCCGCAAGGGTGGGCTTTGTTCTCATCTCTTTCAGAGAGTAGTTTCCTTCCGACTGAGATTTTTAAGAACAACACGGCCAAGTGGGTGATTTCTAGTTCTCATCTCTTTCAGAGAGTAGTTTCCTTCCGACAAACGAAGTAATAGAAATATTCAGTAACAATGGAGCCAGGTGTTCTCATCTCTTTCAGAGAGTAGTTTCCTTCCGACTGTTGAATATGGTTGAATCTGAATTACAACGTCTAGGGCTTGTTCTCATCTCTTTCAGAGAGTAGTTTCCTTCCGACTAACACGGACCTTTTTTTATATTCCCCTTTGTAACCCAATTGTTCTCATCTCTTTCAGAGAGTAGTTTCCTTCCGACAGACATGTTAAACCAGATAGAAAGCCAGTTACAACGTTTAGTTCTCATCTCTTTCAGAGAGTAGTTTCCTTCCGACGTACCATTTGCAACAGTTGAACTTGATAGCTATGCAGATGTTGTTCTCATCTCTTTCAGAGAGTAGTTTCCTTCCGACTTGGAAATGGCGGCTAAAGTTGTTGAGGATTTAGTTAACCCGTTCTCATCTCTTTCAGAGAGTAGTTTCCTTCCGACATCGATGAGGAGGGGGTGATAAGAGTGTTAAGGAACACAAGTTCTCATCTCTTTCAGAGAGTAGTTTCCTTCCGACTACGTATAAGATGGACGGATTGGGGGTTCGTCGATGAGACGTTCTCATCTCTTTCAGAGAGTAGTTTCCTTCCGACAAGTAACGCTGGCCTTTCTTTTTATATTCCCCGTTGTAAGTTCTCATCTCTTTCAGAGAGTAGTTTCCTTCCGACTTCAAGACACGCTCAAAGATAGACCAGACATCATTATTCACGTTCTCATCTCTTTCAGAGAGTAGTTTCCTTCCGACGTGTACTTTGACGAGTGGAATAAAGAAGATTATCCCAACGAGTTCTCATCTCTTTCAGAGAGTAGTTTCCTTCCGACAATACCGCAGATAATTGAAAGTACAACTGGAACAAGCGGGTTCTCATCTCTTTCAGAGAGTAGTTTCCTTCCGACGGTATGATAGACGGCACAATTAACACAGACGGCATACTACGGTTCTCATCTCTTTCAGAGAGTAGTTTCCTTCCGACTCATACAGCATGGGAAGTAAAATATGACGGAGGGAGAATGGTTCTCATCTCTTTCAGAGAGTAGTTTCCTTCCGACTGACGGTGGAAATACCACCGTCAGGGATGATAGCACGTGTGTTCTCATCTCTTTCAGAGAGTAGTTTCCTTCCGACATGCATTTAGTCTCCAAATGTTGGGTTCATCAGAAGGACTGTTCTCATCTCTTTCAGAGAGTAGTTTCCTTCCGACTCAGAAACAAGAACAGCAATATATCCAAAATAAGTAATACGTTCTCATCTCTTTCAGAGAGTAGTTTCCTTCCGACACAGTCTTGTTTTAATTTTAAGGTTTTTAAGCAGAGTTAGGTTCTCATCTCTTTCAGAGAGTAGTTTCCTTCCGACAAAACTAGAAAAGGATTCTACACTTGCTATTGTAATGTTGGTTCTCATCTCTTTCAGAGAGTAGTTTCCTTCCGACATATCCGCGGGTGGAGAAGTAATTGAGATATTTTCAAACAGTTCTCATCTCTTTCAGAGAGTAGTTTCCTTCCGACGTAAATATCGGAAGGTTGGGACTTATAGTTTCGAGGGAAGTTCTCATCTCTTTCAGAGAGTAGTTTCCTTCCGACTTGGGACTTATAGTTTCGAAGGAACTTACAAACTTTATAGAGTTCTCATCTCTTTCAGAGAGTAGTTTCCTTCCGACGCTGAAGAAGAAATATAACCCACCCGCAAGGGTGGGCTTTTGTTCTCATCTCTTTCAGAGAGTAGTTTCCTTCCGACATATCAACATTCCTGATAAGCAAACGTATGATACGTTAAGGTTCTCATCTCTTTCAGAGAGTAGTTTCCTTCCGACAGTAAGTATTGTGAACAACGGAAATTATAAATACTTGGCTGGTTCTCATCTCTTTCAGAGAGTAGTTTCCTTCCGACAGCTTTAGACATAGCAATAGATCTAGGTGGGAAAGGGGAGTTCTCATCTCTTTCAGAGAGTAGTTTCCTTCCGACGAGATTTAATTATACCTATGTGGGCAGTAACTGCTGTATTGTTCTCATCTCTTTCAGAGAGTAGTTTCCTTCCGACACGTTGGATACGTTGCAAACAGGATTGCGAGAGAGGCACAAGTTCTCATCTCTTTCAGAGAGTAGTTTCCTTCCGACATGAACTAGGGAAGAAGTATGGATGGAAGGTAACAAGAAAGTTCTCATCTCTTTCAGAGAGTAGTTTCCTTCCGACGTATTTAACAAAATAAGCAATCCCGCTGCCAGGACCCTAGGTTCTCATCTCTTTCAGAGAGTAGTTTCCTTCCGACGATCTTCTTAATACTATTGAGACACACATAGCACGTTTAGGTTCTCATCTCTTTCAGAGAGTAGTTTCCTTCCGACATCAGGTTGTTCAGATATTTACATAAGAAATTTAATAACAGTTCTCATCTCTTTCAGAGAGTAGTTTCCTTCCGACTTAATAGCTAGGGACAAGAAACACGAGGTTGTTGAAATCTTGTTCTCATCTCTTTCAGAGAGTAGTTTCCTTCCGACACGTTTTTATGGTTTCAAAGTATCAACTGGGGTAACACCGGTTCTCATCTCTTTCAGAGAGTAGTTTCCTTCCGACTATTTCAGCAATTGGTTGATGAATTGGAAACAAAGTATCAGTTCTCATCTCTTTCAGAGAGTAGTTTCCTTCCGACTAGTAATCGTTGACAACATCGGGAGCTTTCTTGGTCCCGTTCTCATCTCTTTCAGAGAGTAGTTTCCTTCCGACAACTGTTAAATGAAATATAAGTGTCAGGGGGAAACCCCTGGTTCTCATCTCTTTCAGAGAGTAGTTTCCTTCCGACAATTATTTTGTTTTGCACGCAGTACAAGATGCATTAAGAGGTTCTCATCTCTTTCAGAGAGTAGTTTCCTTCCGACGATTTAGTTAACCCACAGACTATCTGGATTGAGGATTATAGTTCTCATCTCTTTCAGAGAGTAGTTTCCTTCCGACTAACCCCCGCAAGGGGGCTTTTATTTTTATATCACACACAAGTTCTCATCTCTTTCAGAGAGTAGTTTCCTTCCGACCGACGATTTACAAGTAACAGTAGCTTCTACCGATGGTGAAGGTTCTCATCTCTTTCAGAGAGTAGTTTCCTTCCGACCTGATTCCAGGTGTTTTTCATTTTGATTCCAGGATCAATAGTTCTCATCTCTTTCAGAGAGTAGTTTCCTTCCGACCAATGACGTACAAACTTACAGCTGATGAAGAAATATAACCGTTCTCATCTCTTTCAGAGAGTAGTTTCCTTCCGACGATTTATTTGATTAATTCAAGAGAATTAGGCTAGCCATTAGTTCTCATCTCTTTCAGAGAGTAGTTTCCTTCCGACGCCCATTCTCAAGACTTATGGCTAGCACGAAGGATAAGTGGTTCTCATCTCTTTCAGAGAGTAGTTTCCTTCCGACGAGATTAATATAACGGGCAGTTTTGAAAGAGTTTTTAATAGTTCTCATCTCTTTCAGAGAGTAGTTTCCTTCCGACACCAGTAGACCAAGCTAATACGTTCCAACGATTGTCTCGTAGTTCTCATCTCTTTCAGAGAGTAGTTTCCTTCCGACGAGATTAATATAACGGGCAGTTTTGAAAGAGTTTTTAATAGTTCTCATCTCTTTCAGAGAGTAGTTTCCTTCCGACACCAGTAGACCAAGCTAATACGTTCCAACGATTGTCTCGTAGTTCTCATCTCTTTCAGAGAGTAGTTTCCTTCCGACAACCAAAGTAATATGTCATATGTAGCTTACAGGATTTCAAGTTCTCATCTCTTTCAGAGAGTAGTTTCCTTCCGACTAAATTTAACCCCGCACGCCGTAACATTGGTGTGCGGTGAGGTTCTCATCTCTTTCAGAGAGTAGTTTCCTTCCGACATAGCTAGGGATAAGGACCTCAGTGTCATTGAAGTATTTGTTCTCATCTCTTTCAGAGAGTAGTTTCCTTCCGACCAGTTTCGAGAGCATTTTAGCAACAACGCAGCCGTCTGGAGTTCTCATCTCTTTCAGAGAGTAGTTTCCTTCCGACTGGATAAGGCCAGGATTGCCAGAGCATGTGTCATCACTGAGTTCTCATCTCTTTCAGAGAGTAGTTTCCTTCCGACGGAGAAATTGAGAGAATTATATATTGCAACTATGAGCGGCGTTCTCATCTCTTTCAGAGAGTAGTTTCCTTCCGACGTAAGGATTTACTAGGGAAGTTACTTGACGAACTAGAAAGGTTCTCATCTCTTTCAGAGAGTAGTTTCCTTCCGACTTCAAGGATCCATTTATACGCAGACTATGAGGGTGTTAAAGTTCTCATCTCTTTCAGAGAGTAGTTTCCTTCCGACTATTTCAAAGCCCAAATTGGTGCATACGATTTGGGCGTTTAGTTCTCATCTCTTTCAGAGAGTAGTTTCCTTCCGACGATTTAGTTGCACCCAACACGGGTGCGGCTATCAGGGATGTTCTCATCTCTTTCAGAGAGTAGTTTCCTTCCGACGTTTTGCGGGTTTCTCTCAAAGTTTTACTCCAGGAAGGCCGTTCTCATCTCTTTCAGAGAGTAGTTTCCTTCCGACGTGTACGTAGTTTCAACCCTTGTACTTTCCGCTGTGCAAGGTTCTCATCTCTTTCAGAGAGTAGTTTCCTTCCGACGAAAGAGTTTTTAATACATTGTTTAACCAAGTAGATATTAGGTTCTCATCTCTTTCAGAGAGTAGTTTCCTTCCGACTTACGGTTGAGTTCGTTCTTGATGTTCCCACATGGAGCGAAGTTCTCATCTCTTTCAGAGAGTAGTTTCCTTCCGACTCTAGGCTTCCACGATTGTTTATTCATGAGACTTTTAGAATGCGAAAAGGGAAACCTCCGCAATTTAGTCTTAGTCTAATTAAATTTTACCAAAAAAATTGACGAAAGTCAATTATTCATGCTGATTCCCCGCGGCTTTTTAAGAAATTAAGGATTTATGCGGGTGTTGACAACATCGTGAAAAGTCGTGGGAGGTTTCCCTTATGTTACATTCGAAAAATGAATGTGCTGTATGATAGCATGAAATAAAGATATAGGTTGTTTAAGTTCAGTATTATGGACAAGGTGATATGAGTAAAGTAATCAAAAAAGTGAAAAATGTAACGACTTACTCTATATTGTCTATTTATGCCATCTAAAGGCTATTTCTATGGCTATTTGTATGGTATGTATATTCTCCAAGCTATCGGTAATTTCCCAACTTTGTCTGTTATGTAGAGTGGATATGGAAGTTTCAGTGAAACATATGGTGTTGGGTGGTATAGTTTTGTTGAAAGGTATGTTATTTCTGCAATTTTGTCGTTTGTTTTGTCTGTTTTGTTTATTGGTATGTCTATTTCTACGGATGTTTGGTTGTTCATTGTATCTGGGAAGTAAATGTATTTGTTTTCTACCAATCTGATTAGATGTTCAGCTAAGGTATATTGAGAATTTATGTTGGATTGTTTGTTTATTGATATGAATGTGTGTTTTATGCCTTCTACTTCCAAGTTTGATGAAATGCTACTTACGTCTTCTATGTATACTCCATCTCGGAATATGTAAACTTCTTGGGGTTTTTGACCGTGTTTGTCTGTATACTTTGAGATTGATTTCATTATCTCTTCTTCGAGTGTATCTATGTTGACTTTTTCATTCAGTGGTAATCTGTTGTGCTGCGCAATGTGGATTACTTTACCAAAGTTGTCAACTGCAGAAACTAGTAGCGTACTCTCTCTTGTAATATCATGGTGTGATAAGTCCACGCCTATGAATAATGTGTCTTTTGGAATTTCATCGATTACGTAGGCTTGTGCTTCTTGAGTAAAGTTGAGTATTTTGTACATGTAGCTTTTTATAACGTACGCAGTGATTTCTTTTAGCTTTTCCTTTAGTATTGGACCTAGCAGTACAACGTTTGGAAATTGTTTCGGTAGGTCGTCTATCGAGTGGTAGGTGTAATCGAGTATTATTATTCCAAATACCTTTTCTTGTAGGTTTTCAAAGTAGGATTGTTTTTCAATTTCAAATGTGTGTTCGTTGTAAAAGAATTTCGATTGGTTTGTGCTCGGATCTCGTATGTATTCAATTTTCTGAAATCCGAGTTCCAGATGCATTGTTCTGTAGAATATTGAATTCTTCTCAACAAAAAGTGTTTTTAACTGTGGATAGACTTCGTTGAATGTTTTCTCTGATGGAAAGAAGAATGCAATTTTGATGCTGGAATTGTTTTGGTATGGCATTAGTCTAAATATTTCTTTTACAACTGGTGCGGTACCATTTTTGAATCTGTAGGTTGTTGTGATTCTCTTTTTTGCATCGTCGTCGAGTTTATATGTTTTTTCAAAGTCGATGCATTGTGTTAGGAATGATAGCTTTTCCGGAATTTTTTGGTATAAGCTTGGAATCATTTCTTTATATAATTTGTACATCTCTTTCGAAAATCCAAGGTTTCCTGCTTCTGTTGATGTGTAATTGAAATAATAGTTTTCGGGAAATCTTACTTGTTTTGTATCCCCATTTGGTAATTGTATTGTTAGTATACCATCTAAAGACGAAATGTATGGGAATGATCTACCTGATTTTGTGTTGAGTAGATAGCTGCTTCTCGCTTTTGATTCATGAGCCGGTTTTGTAGATAAAAATGTGAGACGAGGTGTTATTGAAAGATAGAAGTTGTCTTTTAGATTGTATAGTTTTATTTGGTATGATTCGTGGTATGAGACTTCTTGATTGGAATTGAGCTTTTTTGGGTCATTAAGTGATACGTAAAGATTGTTGCGTGCAGGTATGTAGTTGTTATCTGTAAAGAGTTTTTTTAGGTACTTATAAAATGTTTTTACGAAAAGTTTTTCGTCGTTTTCTATTGTCTCGACTTCTTTGAGAAAATTCTGGAGTTGTTTTGGTTTCAGTTGAATTTCTAAGTCAGGTAGTTCGATCCATACGAGGTCTTTCGATGTTGAGAAGCTGATGTTGTTCACACGTTCCATATTTGCAGCAAATTCTTCCGGTGGAATATCCGGGTTGTAGTAGTATTGTCTCTTGACTGTCTTAGATATTTTGGAGCTAAAGAGGTTTAGCATGATCATACCTTCTTTCTATACGATGATGTAATCGTCATCGTAGAATTGTCCCTTGTTTTCTCCTATTGTGACTATCCTTTCCCTAAAATCTTTTGGTATGGCATAGATTCTTACCGTATCTGTAGATTTGTCGATGCGTGATTGGATACCTCTAATCATTTTTGATACCTGCGTATCGTTTAATTCTGTTTCAAAGACGCTGTACTGTACACGCACACCGTAACTTTCAAGATATTTCGCAAGTTTTCTTCTTTTTTTGTCGTCTGAAACATCATAACTTATAACGTAGAACATGCCTATCACTCCATTTTATAGAATGGTATATATTCTTCTTCCTCGTCCATTACAACTCGCGCATAGTGTCTTGCTTGTTTCTGGAATATGGTCCTAATGTAATTCTCTTCTTCATCAAGATGGTACTTCATCTTTTGGCTCATGTATTCTTCGTACTTGGAGATGAATCTCTTTAATGCGTCGTCTGTAAAATGTACAACGTTTTCTTCTATGCTTTCGAAGTCTTGAATTGTTATTTCTTGCCTGTTGATTATGTTTAGAATAAGTGTGTCAATTACTATGCATCTGAATTCTTCAACGAGGTCAAAAAGTAGTGACTTTTTTGAGATGTCAACAGTGTGTAGATTTCCAAAATATGGGTCCAAGCCTATAGCGTTTATTGCTGCTAGTACTTCGTTGTAAAGAAAGTGGTAACCAAACGAAAGCATTGCATTTATGGGATCTTTCGGGGGATGGGCGGTTCTTCCACTGAAGTTGAATTGCTTTTGTCTTATCAATTTTGCAAATCCTTCGAAGTAGTACCGTGAGCCAACTCCTTCTAATCCACGCACTTCGTCTACATCTTTCGCAGTATCAATTTTTTCCATTACGTTTCTGATCGATGCTAATTGCCTGCTTAGTGCTCCTTTAGGCATCTTTTTGGAACGTGAAAGTAGAAAGTCATAGTAGTTTCGCAGTTTGCCATGGACTATGGATTTGGACATTTTCAATCTGAAGTTTTCGTCTGATGATTTTTCATATTGTTTCAATCTTAAGAAGACATTCCAGTCACCATCGGTATATAGCTTTCCTCTGTATTTCCCGTGTTGCGTCATGAATATTACGTCGACACCATTGTCGAGAAAGTAGTTTATTATCTGTGTTGTAAGTGATATATTTCCAAGCAGATTGATCTTTTCTATTTTCTTCAGTGGTATTTCAAGTATGCTTTCACCATTTTTTGATATAACTAGTCTGCCTTCGTTCTTGGATAGTACGGCACCTTGTTCTGTTATATAGAGAACCATTCTTTCACCTGTCCTCCAACTGATTTGAAGAATTTATAGTATTATGTTTATGTCATCGCCGTTCTTTATAATTTTTCCCCATTCTGTTGTTTCTTCTGTTTTGTCTCCAAGCTTTTTTGCAATAATCTTCTTAAGGCCTTCTATTTGTTTTTCTATCTCGAATTTTTCGTTGTTCAAATCGACGATTTTTTTGACGATCGAGTTGATTTGAATACCTTCAAAGAATTTTTCTTCACTGTCTCTTATGTATGCAACAGGCGAATTGTAAGATGTTGAGAAACGACAATTGCACCTGTTAAGGGAAAGGTCTATTTTTGAGTTTATGATTTCTTTTTTGATTTCTTCGCATGTGATCGGCATTTGTGATGTACTTGCCATGAGTGTTTCTAATCTCTTGGGAGAGTAGTTTATTGTTCTACGTAGTAACTCTAATATTTGCATCTTGGGGTTTGGAGTGGTATTAAGTATTTGCACAAGCAGTCTTTCTTCTTCTTCTGATATGTAGGCTTCTTTTTCTATTTTATCGATTATTTGCGATAGGATGGGACAACCTTTTGCTATTATTTTGTACGGTCTGTCTTGTTCAGTGTGGATTTCGTGGCGGAGCATTTTCTTTACTCTGTCTTTTTCTATCGTACTTCGCTGACGACGGGATTGGTTTGGTGTGTTCTCTTTATCTCCAAAATCTTCTGCTGAATCGTATAGTTCTCTGTAAAGTGCCTCTATATCGTCTGCGTTGTTTGGCTCAATTGAAAGAAGGAATTCAAGTTGTTTTGGTATTTCTTCAAAGTCGTCATTTACAAATGAACATCTGTTTTTAGTTTTTCGATGTATTCCAAGTGGTATTTTTATTAGGTTTCCAAGCCCACCACCATGTTCTGCTTGTTTCGGAAAAACTTCTATATTTACTCCATCTGGCAGTTCAATATGATCTGCAATTTTTTCAAGTAGTATTTTTACTTTGTACGCAGGGATTGGTTTGTTCAAGAATATCCAAATATGGTATCCTCTGTTGCCACTGTATTCAACAACGTGCTTTATGTTGTAATACTGTAGTTTCTCTTTGAGATCTTTAGTAACGCTCTTGCATAGTTCGAGTTTTGTGACGTTATCAACGCCTATTTCTCGGTTGCTGAAGTCTATGTCGTAAGCACCGAATTTTACGGAGCTGTCGCTTTTGAGGACGTAGACACCTAATGTGGATTTTCCTGCAAGATGGTCTGAGACGTCGTCTGAGGTCATCGACCTACGGACAGGTTTGTAACCTCCCTCAAATTGAACTGCAAAGACATCCTCTCGACCTGAGAAAAGGTCCAAGAATTTCTTGATTATACTTTCGTTAGGTTTGTGGAGTTTGACTTTATCGGTTAGTTCAGCTATTTTCTTTTCTTTATTCAATTTAGTGTATATTGACAATGCTTTATCTATTTCTTCAAGTTCCTCGTAAATTTGAGCAAGTTTGAATAGTATGTCCGGTTCACTCTTATTTTGTACCAATTTCTCGAAAACTTTCTTTGCTTCATCCAACTCACCAAACTCGTACAATAGGTTTCCGTATCTTTGAAGTGAACCATCTTCTGGAAGCAATATGCTCTCAGCGATTTTGTATTTCTCGAGGGCTTTATCAAATTCAAGTTCTTCTTCAAGTTTCATTGCTTCTTCTTTTGCTCTAAGAAGGTCGTTGCTATCATCTTCCGTCGTCATTGTAGTTCCTTCTTCTCTCCTCCTCCGGCCTTGTAATTTTGGTTTGGCCAAGTCCCATCGTTGTTTTGTAACCAACACCAGAATAGAACGCAAATTCTGAAAGAATATTAAATGTGGTAAGTAGTTCTTTGCTTACATCTTCATTTGCCTCACCTGATAAGTTGTCTATTGAGAAGGTGACATCTCCGACAAAACCTTGAAGATAGAAGTTTTCAAAGAATACTTTCTTTTCATTTGTGTCGTCTTTGACGATCCTTATCTTCTTTAGTTCCTCAACAATAGATTCGTCGATTTTTACGTCGCTGTACTTATTAAATTTCTTTAGTAACCCAACGTAAGTCTTTTCCGCATCAGGCTTGCTCAGATGGAGGTCGCCAATGCGGAAAAGCGTTGGGGTGACGAATGATAGTGTGATTTCTTTACGTAATTCAGTGTTCTCCTTAATATAGTCTTTTGGTGAGAAGACTGAAGCCCAATAGCTTCTAGTTTGATCTAGTATAACTTTTGTGATTAGAAATTCGATTGAACCTATCCGAAATGTCTTTTTTAATATTCTATCCCTCATGACTTTCGTTGTGAAAAGTTCGAATATCTTGTCTTCAAGGAATGTGACACGCATCCTGTAAGTTTTTTCTTTCTCTATGGGCGTTGGCTTGCCATATCGCGTACCAAAGATTGGGGAAACAGTAAATGGTTTTAAGTCAGGTAATTTATGTACTTGTTCCGAGATTTCTTCGTTTGCTTCTCTCATTGCATTGAATAAAAAACCATGTATTTTCTTACCGGGAAATTCTAAGAATGTTCCAGAGTCTAATGGCTTTATTTCCAATACGATGCTGTAGAAAATACAAATCCCTCCCTAAGTCATACTTTGTTATACTCTGAATAGGCTCATTTTTATCCATCCCAGTGGGTATTCAGGCATTCCCATAGAGTTAGTTACAAATTTTCTCGATGCCGGGAAGTTACCACTGATTTGCTTTTTTGGATTTGACATTTGCATAAGGACTTGAACGTTTTGCAAAAACTCTTTGTCAGGATTGCCTAATGCGATTTTTGAAAAGTAACCGCTTGAAAAGCCCATGCAAAGCAAGATTGTGTTTTTCTCTTTACTCATTTCCAACAGATTTTTGTAAAATGCTATAATTTTACGGAATTTGTTAGGATCTGACTTTGATAGTCTCTCCACTTCTCTATTTATGAGGATCGAATTACTGCTTCTTGACTTTTCAGCCATCGATTCTAGGACTTTTATTTCTTTCACAAGCGATTCTTTGCCGTATAGAGTTACGTATTTTCTGCTGAGCGTTCCGGTTAGTTTTGTTCCGGGAGTCAACGTTTCTGCGTATAGTGGCAATAGGTCTTCTCTTTTGTTGATATTTTGTATGACTATTTCAGAAAGTTGTAGGCTGTCTTTCTCGGCAAATGAAGTGTCTGATACGACGAGTAGTTTGAATGGCGATGATGTTGGTGAACCGAATATTCGTTCGTCAGCTTCTACACCAACTTCTTTAAGTGCTCTTTCTCTTTCGTGAGGACCCGCTAAGGACATTTCTTTGATTTTTTCTTCCAGATGTGATTTATACACATTATCTTTTTGAAGTGCACGCGTGAGGGTACTTCTCAAAGCCCCCTTTATGGAACTGCCTGGAAGATATGGTCTGCCAGCTGATTTTATGTGTTCGATTATTTCTATGTTGTCTAAATTTCTCTCACCGGATCCTGTAAACTTTAGGTCGTATTTCTTTTCGTATCTTATCTTTCCATCTTTGATACGGCCACGAAATGTTTCTAAATTGTAGTTTGCAAGTTCGAATAGGTCAAGATTACTCTTATTTGCGAGGGTCTTATCAATGTCTAAGATTTCTATCTTCGATCCTCTTTGGATAAAATCGATTTTATTCAACCTGTCTCCCGATGAGACAATTGTTGGTGACAGAATTTCAATGGTATATTTGTATAACTCGTAGAGCCTACTTTCACTCATATAATCACCCACTTTCCTTAATCGATGGGAATGATATATGCAAGACCATATTTCACGATTTTATGATCCTTAAAGTCGCTTGGCGTCCCGTCTACAATCTGTCCAATTACTTGGCTGGACAATACTGCCCCTTCTTTTACCATCGTGTAGATTTTGTGCTTATGGTCTGCTCCAAATGTCGGATATATGAAGCCCGTTTTCTCATATAGCTCGTATGCGATCAAATTACTGCATTCTTCGTCTCTTGGGATGAGTGAGGATAGTAGTAGATATTTTTCACTGTTACTCTTAGTATGCATAGGTTGCTCTTCTAATTCTTCGAATATAGGTTCAAAAAGTCCCATTCCAATTGAGCGTTCTCCTCCAATGCCTTCATCACCGAGTAGTCTAATAGCTGCCTTTATTCTTTGATCTAATTCGTCTGTTACATCCAAGAAGAACCATAGTCCAGCATTTTCCGAATATCGCACCATTCTCATATAGTAAATATGAGTTGCACTGGTGATTCTGTCTATCGAAACTCTTGGCCTTTTGGTTATTGTATATGGTGCATCTTTTAACTTATTCTTGGATATGAACCCGTGGTTAATTTTAACGTCGTTGAAACTTTTTGATATGATATTTTCAGAAATGTACTTTGCCTTGCCGATTTTCTTTATATCTATCTTTTCGCTTTCAATATCAAGTTTGTAGTCAATTGGCTTTGGAAGAAAGTATTCGTCATTTATATATGGAAAGAGTGATGAGACTTTGAATGGTATGTTTTCGCTCATGTTCATGAATTTGTCGATGAGTTTATCAGTCTCTTCTTTTCCATAGAGTAAGGCATAGGTATTGATTATTCCAGAGAATATGGTATCGGATGAGGCAGTGATTTCAGAGACTTCTGGATCATTTTCACGAAACCCAATGTGGATTGGTGACTTCAATTTCAATCTCACCCTGTATCTTTTCATATCATTATCACCTCATTTGGGAACGAATTTACTTTCCCCCTTTTACAGTAGCTGGCTTAATTTTTCTGGATCTATATTTTTGAGATCATCGAATTCCAATGTTTTTGGCTCTACACCCTTTTCGTAATATTCTTTTGATCTGAATTCTATCTTTATATTCCTCAGTGAAATTTTTCCGTACCCTCTGCTGCCTGAACCGCCGAGATAATCGCTTTCCAACAATTTCAAAGATGTGATTAATTCATTCAAGTACTTCGTGTCATCGGAAACACCTGTGTCATACTGGTTCACGATAAACTCTGCGTTGAATTTTGCACCAGCTGGTATTCTTTCGGTGACTCTTGGGTTTGCAGCTGATGTGATTCTATCAATCGTGTTTTCAGACTTTGCCTCAGTGTACGGTGTATCCAAATTCTCGCGCATTTCTTCTGTGATTGAATCTTCAATCAAGTAGGCGTCTCTCACAATTAGCCTTGTTGGAATCGTGCTATTTGTGAACTCTTTATTTTCGACGTACATGCCTTCTCTGTCTCTTTCTAGCTTATCTATTTGAAGTGTTTGTAGAACATCATGAGAGCCATGGTTTCTACCAAAGAAATTGCAAACTAAGCAGTCTTCGTCATCACATATGTGCATCCTTACAATATTGTCTCTTTTTCTGACAACTGATACGATGTTTCCAGCCTCTATCTTTCCGTGGTAAAATTCCATTAAACTTCTCATTTTGCCTTTCAAACTGCTACCAGGTATGTAAGGCATTCCCTTCGAGTCTTTGATTACTGGGTTGTCTATACCACCTATTTCAAGAGATTGCCCACCAGAGCCAATATGTAGTCCTGTTAAGAGTTCGATTTGACAAGAAAAAACGAATTTTCCAGTAAGAATAAGCTTCTCCATATATTTCCCTCCCACATCATATCAATATTGTGTAGTTGCAATTTTACCCAATTATCGTTGCTTATGGTATGCTAAAGTAGCTTCAAAGAAGTTCTTTAGTCTATCCATGACATAATCTCCACCATCAGATATGCGATTCGCCGGACCTGTTGCTATAGCAGCGTCTATAAGGGTAGTGAAGTTGTCGCAAAACACTCTTAAAGTACTACTTCGAGCTTTTGCATATACTAGTCTTGCTTTCATGTGTTTTAATTGATATTTGCTCTTGTCTTGTACTGCGGATATATCAGACTTCTTGATTAGGTTTTTGAAATCTGAGTGTATCCTCCCAAATTCTGAGTATATTTTTCTTATCTGCGTTTCGTTGACATTTACCATTTGTGATGCCAATATTTCAGCTTTTTCGAACAGTAAGGTCCCATCACTGTCGTCACTGGAAAAGATTTTACGAGCTTCTTCTGTTGTTATGATTTTTTCATTTTTCGACGAATCATAGCGTTTGTCTCCGTAACCTGGTTGCCTATCCCAATTATTCATTGGCATGAATACTCAACCTCCCTTTAATAGTATACGGCCATATGTGAGTTGTATAACTTATCTTGTTTTTAGCTCAGCCCATCGAGCTGAAAGGACAGCGTATTTGTAAAGTGATTTTCTGGTTTCCAATATATCCCTTATTATTTCGTCTATTGTTTCTTGCTGCTCTCTTCTTGCTGATTGTTTCAGTCTACCAATGTAATACTCAAATCTCCATGATTTGAATACACTTTTGCTTTCTTGTGCCTCTTTGTACAATTCGTCGGCAATGTATATGAGCTGGAATATTCTCCTTGAGACGTTCTTTTTGACTACCTTTTCTAACTTGTGTGATAAATTGCTGAATTTTTCAAATTCTTCCCAGCCTATTGAGGTCCCCAACACGCAGATTGCATCCTTTTCCTTTTTGTTCCTCTCGTATTCTTTTGCCTCGTCCAAAGCCTCACCGCAATCTGTTGCTGTACCATAGATTGGATATTTGTCCGCTGGTGCAATTTCAATTGCCATTGAGACGGTAACGTTTGGATTGTTACCAGAGAACTTGTCTAACATATCCCGAATGTCCTTTGCTAAAGGTAGAAGATCGCTCCATGGGCCAAGTATGAAGAAATCATCACCACCTGAGTAAACTATTACACACTCAGGATACTCTTTTTCTATCATTTTTTCCAAATATACTGTAAATATGAGTTCAATTTCAAATGATAGTGTTGATATCTTCGATATGCTTCCACCCTCATCTTTACTTTTATCTTGAGATAGACCCGTTCTGAATATCTTCCCTAAATTATCAACATCTCCTCTAAGTATTCCCCATCTCTTGATACCATCTGCTTTTTTTGCAATATCTTCAAGGCTTGCAAGACTTTGGTCGTGCTTGTGATAGTAGTAGGATGCAGTTTTTGCGTAGTATGTAACTTCATATGGATCGTATTTCCACTTGTCTAATGCAAAGATGAGTTCTTCATCAGTTGGATTATCTGTAAATTCGATCTCAAAACCTATGGACTTGAATATATCATTCACAGTGTTTATCGCAGAGTTGTACTGCTTGGCTTCCCTGAAGATGATGTATCCGCTTTTGGAGAGTTTTGTTCCCAAGTTACTGAAGGAATCACAGAATTTGCACTCATCATTTTCGTATTCGTGAATGCTTAATTCCCTTCCGCAATATGCACAACGTCTCACTGGATTGTCCCTTTGCTTAAATATCTCTCCTGACTTGACAAAAGTTTGGTATTTCCTGTATTTCTTTTGTTTTAGTTTCTTACTTACATTATCGAAAATTGTACCAAAATTATTATCAAGTAAGTCTCTTGGAGAAAATGTTTCAACTTCTAAAAGGACTGATAGCTGAAGTTGATGTGCCTTGTACATGATGTTGTCTATCCACTCTTGATATTTCACAAGTTTCTCTGCACTCTTTGCGGGTAAAATCATGTAAAAATGCCCACCGCCAGAGTATAGGAGATTTGGTTCGTACAATCCTTCTTCTCTGAGTATCTTCCAAGCAATCGTATCGAGAAGATAATTGACGTAGAAAGACCTACCCTTCAATGCCATTAATGCACTTTCTATCGAGATGTTGTAGATGAAATTTTGAATACCTGATACATCTGCTTTGAGTAAGCAGAACATTTTCTCATCCAATATGTGGTCTTCTTTTTTGTTTGATTCATTTGAATCGACAGCTTCTACAAGTTGTTTTAACACTTTCATTCTTTCAGATGGTTCCAATTCCTCGAGTTGTCTATAGATGGCAGCAGATATTGCGGCTGTTGTGGATGAATGTGAGAAGAGTGAGACACTTGGTTTGTTAGAATTAGCTGATGATGGAATATTCGACGTGAATTCCCTCATCATGTAATATATTTGGGATATGGAAAGTTCTTTACGCAAAGACAGGGATTTTTCAAATTCTTCCCATAGATTTTTGTAGCTCTCCGTCAGTGTTTGTGGATCTTCTGGTTCTTCAATAAGTTCCTCTGGTTGAGTTGCCCTAACAACTTTCTTATAGCGTGTTCTCTCTTCTGATGTTCTTCCAAGTACTACCGATGAGAGTATTGAAACAAGGTTTTTTGTTCCTTGAAGTGTTTGTCCTCCTTTTGTTTTGCCAGTGTTCTCGAATTTACCTGTAGACAATTTGTCTCCGATCGATGTTAGAATTGAAGCAAGGTTTGAACTACTGTGATGGTCAAAAATTTCTTCTATATATTCGTTCTGTGTCTTCTTGATGTTCAGCTTTTCGTAAAAATATCTTGACATGACTTCGTACGGAATGTTTTCTTGGGATTCTATATTGTACTTTTCTTTGTAAAGCTCATAAGCCTTTTTCTTATCATCGGTCAAGTTGGTTCTCAGATAGAACTTACCTATGTCATGTAACATTGAACTAGCATATACAGTTTCTATTGTAAGGTCCTCCACATGAATCACCTCACTTACTCAGAAATGGTTCCAATTTTGTCTATCATCCCAGTGTAAAAATAACCATCTTGAAAAAGGATATCACCTCCATTTGTCGCAATTTTTTTTACATAAAATCGTTGCTTCTGACTTTTTCTCGTACCAACTTTGTTTAGAGCGTATATGAACATGGGTATTTTTTCGGATGATTCTTTTAGAACTAGTATTTTGAATGTTTTTTCTTCATTTTGTTTACAAACTCTTGTTGGTAGTGAATCTACTATCAGTATGTCAGGTATCTCATCTCCCAACCTTTGATATGAATCACCAGCAAAATAAATGTAGTAGCACTTCTCAAAAAAAGTACAATTATCACATTTTCCTTTCTTAAATACACAGTACATGTTCTTTACACTTCTCTTGATTTGCCTGAGTACAAACGACTGAAAATTAATTATCTCTGTGTCTTCTAAAAAGACTACAGTAACATCTAAGACTATGGGCTCTGCCACTTTTTCATTCATATAATCACCTTGAGTTTGTGTCGTGATTTTTCAGCGATAGCCAAATTATTACAAACTATTAACTATACAAATAAGTCAGACTGTATAGGGATAATAACGGTATGATTTCGAGGAATAAAGGGCGTGAGTAGAACATATGAGTAAAACATAAATTGACATGTTCAACATCAGGATGCTGCATCTTTTCTGAATGTCAGTAGTACAACTCGTCAATAAGAATGATAGAAATCTCGGATTGGCCAATATCCCCCAAAATTGTCTATACCATATAATTCTAATAAAAAGAACACCTGAAGGAGTTTATCTTTAAGAAATGATATTAACGTACTTGTGTGTATTATATCATAATGTGGACAATATAAAGAATTTATTTGGAACGAAGCATATGCAAGATAGAGCTAAAAAAAGAGTACGAATTCAAATATATGTCTCTTATAGTCGTTTTTTTGCTTATAGTAGTTGACAATTCAAAATTCTTTAAACCATCCCACCACCTATAGAGGTGGGGGATTTCGAAAGAAGTTTGGTCAAACGACCCTTATTCTTTCAGGCTGGTCTAAGCAGCCTCTAGCCTGTAGGACTCTTAAGTCCACCAGGTTACTT
>Ga0208825_1000950_pt1 | contig 24468 bp, 15 predicted proteins | sample AD_UKC113_MetaG_FD_184450 | JGI IMG/M metagenome (GOLD analysis project Ga0208825, IMG submission 184450) | Active sludge microbial communities of municipal wastewater-treating anaerobic digesters from Hong Kong - AD_UKC113_MetaG (SPAdes)... | ecosystem: Engineered > Bioreactor > Anaerobic >...
TGTACAAAACGCGTCGTACAAAATGCGCCCTGAAAGGGCGCGACATCGCAGCCCAGGGCAACGCCCTGGGAAACGGAAACCCGTCCCCGTTATGCGCCCTGAAAGGGCGCGACATCGCAGCCCAGGGCAACGCCCTGGGACGTGAACGGATCCTCCCGTCGCCAGCCCTGAAAGGGCGCGACATCGCAGCCCAGGGCAACGCCCTGGGAAACGGAAACCCGTCCCCGTCATGCGCCCTGAAAGGGCGCGACATCGTAGCCCAGGGCAACGCCCTGGGAAACGGAAACCCGTCCCCGTTATGCGCCCTGAAAGGGCGCGACAGGCGCAACGGGGCCGGGCGCGGAATGGGCGAATGACAGGCTGGACAGTTTGCCGTCAATTGATCGCCGGTATTTCTCGCGTAGAGACAGGCTGGACAGCCTGTCCCACGAGATTTGTATTTGAATGTGATTGTCATTTCGATCCAAAAATTCCGGGCGCGCTGCGCGCGCCAGAGAGAAAAGAACCAAGCGTACGTTACGGTGTCCGCACGAGCCGCACACCGTAGATGTTGTTGCGGGCGGCCGGGGAGCCGTCGTCGCGAGAGGCCGCCCGGCAGTACGAGGAATTGAAGTACCACGCGCCACCGCGCAGCACCCGGTACATACCGGCTGGATCCTCCCACGCACTGCCGTCCGCTGGCGCACCGGTATAGGTGTTGTGATACCAGTCCTGACACCATTCTAAGAGGTTGCCGTGCATGTCGTACAGGCCCCAGGCGTTCGGCAATTTCTGGCCCACGGCATGCGAGATATCCAGCGAGTTGCCCGAATACCATGCGTAATCAACCAAGAGTTCGTCGTTGTCGCCGAAAGACCACTTTGTGGTGGTTCCGGCGCGGCAGGCGTATTCCCATTCGGCTTCGGAGGGCAGCCGGAAGGTTCCCTGTTCAAGCGCGTTGATCGCGGCGATAAAGGCCTGGCAGTCGTTCCATGAGACGTTGTCGACCGGCCGGTTCGGGTTGCCGGTGAAGTACGATGGATTTGCACCCATGACGGCCTGCCATTGGGCTTGCGTGACCTCGTACTTGCCCATGAGGAAGGGCTGGGTGATGGTGACGGTGTGCGTGGGCTGTTCGTCGCTTCCTTCGGTCGATCCCATCGTGAAACTGCCGGCGGGGATGGTGACCATTTCGAGCAGGACGCCGCCCGGCAATGTGATGGTGGTCGTGCCGGCGCTGGAGGACGCGCTGACCTTGGCGCGGGCGTTGACCCAATGCGCGTTGGGCCGGTCGAGGACGGCATTCCAGACGATGTGCCGGTTCGTCCCGTTGGTGATGCCCGGACCTACGTCGCCGGAGAGCGCGCCGGAGGACGGCGTGACGTTCCAGTTGACGCCGTTGTTGTCGGAAAACAGGACGTTGATCGCGACCGGTCCCACCGCGCCCGACAGGTCGTAATAGACATCCACGATTTTCGAACCGTCGTTTCGCTGCGCCGCGCGGACGTTGGAAACCACCGCCTCGTCCGCCCATGCCGCCGCGCCGCACGCCAGCGCCCCGATCGCCAACCACCCGAATGCACGCATCGTTTCACCCTCCGTGTTCGCACTTCGCCCGGATCTTTGCGCGGCGGCGCGTCCGTCCTCACGCGTTTCCCATGGGCGTAACTCTGCCACGCTTCCCCGGGATTGTCAACGCGTCGTTGTTGGCCAAACAACAGGAACGGGTGCGGTCAACCGGCGGACACCACAAAGGGTTCGAACAGGCCGTATCCGACGCTGCTGTATTGCGCGCCGGGCGGCGGGCCGGGATCCTCGACCCTGTCGAACATGTCCGGCGCGGCAATGCCCAGCGGCGGATTGCCGTGATGGGGTCCCATGGTGTTTTTCAACGTGCCGTAGACGACGACCTCGACCGTATTGGAGCCCTCTACGATTAGCCCGGATACGTCGAGTCGGAAGGGCTGCCGGTAGATGTAGCCCGCCGATTTCCCGTTGACCGTCACTTCGGCCACGCTTCCGTACCACTTCGGCAAAGAGACCGTCCACGTTTCAGACGCAGTCAAATCGAAGGACGCCGAATACGACACGGCATCGCCGTAGAGGGGGCATCCCTGCGCGTTCCACGGCCCCGGCTGGAGCGGTTGCGGCGGCACGAGGACGAATCCCTTGTCCGCGGCCTTCAAACCGAAGTCTCCCAGCAGGTAGACGGCCTCGATTTCATGGAAGACCGAAAACGGGGACGCTTCGATCGTCAACCGGTTTTCGCCGGTCCGAACCGCGCCGGAAATGTCCACTTTCACGAAAGATTTGTCGAGCCACCATTGCGCCGGATCAACGACCACCGGTTTGCCGTTGCAGGCGACTCGATACAGGTCCGCGCGTTCAATGACGGCGTGAAGCGTCCCCGGCGGCGTTCCTTCCACGACAAACGCATATTCGGCCTTGAACCCGCTTTCCGCGGGAAACGTCATCGCGAGAAATTCGTCCTTGAACTGCACGGCGTGATCCCATGGATTGCGTTCGAGGCCGTTTTTCTGGAAGGCGAAACGTCCGGCCCGCCGGACGTGCATGTTTTCCCGCGTTTCGCCGCCCGCCGTCACCGTCGCGAAATCGAGCGTGAGGACGTTTGGACACACCCGGCGGATGTCCATCGCCGTCGTGGGCGGCGCCGGCCGTGGATCGCGTTTCGCCTTGGCGGGCGCGGCCGCCTCGATCGATTGGTCCGAGAAGAACAGCAGCAGACTGCCGCAGGGCGGCAGGTCCACCTCGACGCCGTCGCCGCCGAACGGATACGGCCGGCATTCGCCCGTGTCGGGATCCCATTGCTGGACGCCCTTGGCGCGGCTGCGCACGACGGCATGCGCGGGCGATTCGTTGGAGGTGTTCACGAAGAACACCAAATCGCCGTCGTCCAACCGGCGCCGATGGTGATACAGGATCCCGCCGTCGCCCTCCGGACGGACAACCGCGAAACCGTCTTTTACCCGCTCCCGCAGCGCGGCGGCCAGTTGGGCCGTCTCGATGCGCCTGCACTGGGCCAGAAGCGCCTCCGCGCGCGGCGACGCCTGCCCGTCAATGCGGGCGAGGACCGCCGGCTCGCAGGCCAACGCGACCCCGCCATTTTCGATGAATGCCTCGAGCAGTTCCGCCGTGCGCGCGTTCAGATTTTCCGTGTGCGGCGGCAGCACGAAGGTGTCGTACGCGCGCTGCCCCACGACATACTTTGCGCCATCCGACGCCCCGTGCCGCGCAATGATGTCCTCGCAGCCGATATCGAATTCGGCCTGCGCCTTCGCGAGATCCGTCACGAGTTGCTGGAACGTGTTGCCGATCGTTCCCAGCGTATCGCCTTGCGCGCCCTGGTACATCCATGCCGTCGTCGTCGGTTCCAGCACAAGCGCGGGGTTGCGCTGTTCGCCGTGCGACAGCGCCGCCGACACGCGCGCGAAGTAATTGGCGATGACGTGGTAGGCCTTCCACCACGGCTCATGATAGGAGAATGTCACTGGATAGTCGCGTTTGCGCGCGCCGCGCAGCGTGATGTGCGACAGGTGCTCGTTGATCGTGTTGACGCCAAGCACCTGGACCCAGTCGCCGATCCGTTTCAAATCCTCGAACCGGATGTCCCACCCACTGCCGCCGTACGTCTCGCAGAGCGTTCGCGCGCACCCCATCTGGTTCGCGACGCTTTGAAGTTCCATCACGGCCCGGACGTTTCCGAATTGCGCGTGGACGCCCTCGCCGTACTGGTTGAACAGAATGTCAATGCCCGGCCGCTGCTGCCACGCCGACATGGCCATGTTGTCCGGCACGCTGCGCGTGTTCGGCCACTCGTGTTCCCAATAATGGCCGGTGAACTCGATGCCCGCCCGCGCGCAATAATCCCGGTACGGCTTGCCCCAGCGCTCGCCGAACAAGTCGAGCAGCGTTTGGTAGTAATCGTGCCGGACCCGTTTCCAATCCCCCGTCGCTTCCGTCAGACCCGGCAGATTGTCCATCAGCGAATAGCCGCGCCGCCGCTCGAATTCCCGTGGCAGATCGGGCGTCCAATGGAGTCCCTTCGCAGAGGCGAGGTGCGGCTCGTCGGTAAACGATCCGGGGATGCGCTTTCCCCATTCGCCGGGAAACGCTTTCCGGTAGGGGTCCAGCGTGATTTCGAGAAACTTTTCCGTGACGCCGGGACGAAGCAGGTCCACGTAGAATTTCCCGCCGAACCATGGCGATTCGCCGCCTTTCGAAAGGGTCGCCGCCAGATAGTCGCCCGTGAGGGACGGATTGGCGCGAAACGCCTCCGTCACGTTCTTCCACTGTTCACCGTCGCGCTCGAACACGGCAAGTACGTCCACGTTATTCAATGCGCCCAGGTTTTTGATAGGTTGCAGGACCAGTCCCATGCAACGCGCTTCCGGCATGGCTTCCGGCACGAATCCACCCGCGAATCCCGACGGGTACGAATTCTCGTCGTAAATCCAGATATTCATGTCGCGCTTTTCGGCCACGTCGAGCGCCGCGCGCCACATCCGAAACCAGTCGTCCGACAGATACGGCGTCATCAGGCCAGGCCGCGGATGGACGAACGCCTGCCGCACGCCCTGATCCGCCAACGCATTCAGACTGTACGCGACCTCTTCTTCGGTCAGCAGGTCGTTCCACACCCAAAGCGGCGCGGAGGCATATTCGCGCGGCGGGTTCCGAAACAGCGCGAGAACGCTCCCGGCATCCGCCGCCGCAAACGCCTTCGCGCCCGGCAAACCGGACATCATCAGAACAAACAAACAGAACAACGGCAAACGCATGTCGTACTCTCCTATGGTTGGAATCGCGTGCGCACCATCATAGCGTCCATAAGCGTCCGCCGCAACAGGCATCGCGCGAAAATATTTCGTGCTCCCGCTCGTGCTATTTTGAAAATACATTCGATCGCCACTCTGTTCGTGCGCATGCGCATGCGCGTAATCGTAATCGAAACAAGAAGTCGCGACATCTTCAATCGCTTGCGCAATTACCCCGGAAAACTCATTTTCGTCCCCACAGGGAAGACTTGAGGTCTCATGATAACTCGTTTTCGCCATCGAAGATCCAGGTTTTCGTTCTCCTACAACCAAGGACGGATCTATAGTTATTGAAAACCTGCTTGGTCTTGTTTCGTATGACCCAGCGGGATTGTGGGTACGAGTACGAGCAGGAGCACGAGCACGAGCAGGAAAGTGTGGCTTAAATAGTGGTTTGGATTGTTAGTACAATCAGATTACTTTGCCATGGACTCCGGACGGGGTGATGTTGCGTGTACGAAGTGAAAAAGCGCACAATTCAAGCGATGCAGAAGATGAAAATAATGTTTCATCACGGCAGAAAAATCCAACATGGGCGGTTGGCGATCGAAAACGCGCCAAAGGAAAAGGATATCAAGGGCATAGGCGACATAAACGATTTCGTCCACGGGGTCGCTGTCATTGACATCCGTGGCGACTTTTCTGTCCTTGGACATCTTCCCTGGATACGGCCCTTTCAGCGACAACGGCCCAATCCAGGATAAAACGGGTAGATTGCAGATGCGCATCATGATATCGGGCGGCGGCACAGGCGGACACACCTCGCCGGCGGTGGCCATCATCGAGGAACTCCGCAAGCGCGATCCGCGCCTGGTGGTTCAGTGGGTCGGACGCAAGGGCGGAATCGAACAGAAGGTGGCGGCGCGCGCCGGGGTTCCGTTTCGGACGGTGCCCGTCGAGGGCTGGCCGCGCAAACGAAGCCTTCGCAGGTTGTGGGTAGCGGCGAAATTGGCCGCGGGCGTTGTTCGCGCCATGCTTCACATAGCAAGTTTTCGCCCGCAGGCCGTTGTGGGCGTGGGGGGATTCGTCTGCCTGCCCCTGTGCTACGCGGCGCAACGGCTGGGCATTCTCACGTTTCTCCACGAACAAAACAAGCGGCTCGGCATGGCCAACCAACTGCTCGCGCCGCGCGCGACCCGGCTGCTGTTGAGTTATCCGGAAACCCTGGGACGTTATCCCGCCGACAAGGCGCGCGTGGTGGGCAATCCCGTGCGCGCGGGGTTCCTGCAACCGCCGTCCCGGGAAGACGCCCGCGAATCACTTGGACTCGATGCAAACGTGCCGGTCGTGCTCGTTACCGGCGGCAGCCAGGGCGCACACACAATCAATGCCGCCATGAAGGAGGCCGTCCTCGACTTCGGGCCGCGGGATGCGCAATTCCTGTGGATGACCGGCGCTTCCGATGCTGCGTCCGCGCGCGAAGCCGCCTCGCGGTCGTCCGCGCGCGTGGAGGTTTTCCCGTTTATCGAGGACATGGCGCGCGCATGCGCCGCCGCGGACCTGATGGTGTGCCGCGCGGGCGCGTCGAGCACCGCCGAAATCGCCGCCATGGGCAAGCCGTCCATCCTCATACCGTATCCGCATGCGACGGACAATCATCAGGAACAGAACGCCCGGGCCTTCGAACAGGCCGGAGCCGCCGTGGTGCTGCTCGATGGCGAATGCACCGGCCAGCGTCTCGCGGAAACGATTCGCGGCCTGCTAAACGAACCGGAACGCCGCGCCGCCATGGCCAAGGCGGCCGTTTTGCTGGCGAAACCGGCCGCAGCCGAAACCATCGTCGAGGAAATCCTCACGCACGTCTTCCAGGCAGCCCCGCTGGAAGAGGCCTGACGGGCCGGGAAAAACGGACCGGCCGCCATCTTCAACGGTTTATAGTCGCGTCAGCCGCGAAAATTTGATCCTTATTACGGCTATATGTCATTATCCTCCCCCAAACCCGGGAACCATAATCATGATTCGATCGCACGGAAGAGCCACAACCAACAGTTATCTCAGGAACTGGGTCGAGGAAATGGCGGCGCTGTGCCTGCCGGACGAGATCGTCTGGATTGACGGCAGCACGGAACAACGCGACGAACTTCGCAAGGAAGCCTGCCGGACAGGCGAGATTATCGAACTGAACCAGGAGAAACTTCCGGGTTGCTATTATCACCGCACGCATCCGCTGGACGTGGCCCGCACGGAAGACAAAACCTTTATCTGCTGCCGGAAAGAGTCCGATGCCGGCGCCACCAACAACTGGAAGGCCCCGGAAGAGGCGTATGCGGAGGCGGCCAATTATTTCCGAGCCTCGATGCGCGGACGAAAGATGTATGTGGTGCCGTTTTCGATGGGGCCGATTGGATCGCCGTTCAGCAAAACCGGCATTGAGTTGACCGACAGCATTTACGTGGTTCTGAACATGCTGATCATGTGTCACGTCGGCCAGGAAGTCCTCGACACGCTTGGAAACAGCAACGATTTCACGCGATGCCTGCACAGTCGGGCCACGCTTGACCCGGACAAGCGCCGGATCATGCACTTTCCGGAAGACAATGCCATCTGGAGCGTGAACTCCGGCTACGGCGGCAACGTATTGCTGGGCAAGAAATGCCTGGCGCTGCGCATTGCCAGTTGGATGGCCCGGCAGGAAGGCTGGCTCGCCGAACACATGCTGATCCTGGGCGTCGAGGAGCCGAACGGCCAAGTCGAATATGTGGCGGCGGCGTTCCCGAGCGCGTGTGGCAAAACCAATCTCGCCATGCTGATCCCGCCGGAGGGACTCAAGAGCAAGGGCTACCGCATTTGGACCGTCGGCGACGACATCGCATGGATCCGGCCCGATACTGACGGACGCCTGTGGGCCGTCAATCCGGAAACCGGCTTTTTCGGCGTGGCGCCGGGCACGAATTCACGGACGAACCGCAACGCCATGTTGACGTTAACAAAGGAGACCATTTTTACCAATGTCGTGCTGGCCAAGGACGGAACCGTCTGGTGGGAAGACGGCGACGGCGATCCGCCCCAGGAAGCCACCGATTGGCTGGGCCGGGAATGGCACCCCGGTAAAAAGGACGAAAAGGGCAATGTCATTGCCGGGGCGCATCCCAATGCGCGATTCACGGCACCGGTAAGCCAGTGTCCCTCCATTTCGTTCCGGCGCGAGCATCACCACGGCGTGCCGATTTCGGCATTCATCTTTGGCGGACGCCGCAACACGCTGGCGCCGCTGGTCTATGAAGCCATGTCTTGGAACCATGGCGTATTCGTGGGTGCAAGCATGGCGTCCGAGCGCACATCGGCCCAGTACGGAAAACAGGGCGAAGTCCGGCGCGACCCGTTCGCCATGTTGCCGTTTTGCGGCTACAACATGGCCGATTATTTCAAGCATTGGATCAATATCGGCCGCGTGGTCAAACGTCCGCCGCATGTGTTTCACGTCAACTGGTTCCGGCGCGACAAAAACGACGATTTCCTCTGGCCGGGATACGGCGAAAATCTGCGGGTCCTCGAATGGATCCTCCAGCGTTCCCGCGGCGAAGGCAAGGCCCACAAGACCCCCATCGGCTATGTCCCCACGCAGGATGCGCTCGACATGACCGGCCTCAACCTATCCAAGAGCGTCATGAAAGAATTGCTCAACGTGGACCCGGATGCGTGGCTGAAAGAGGCGGACGACATCGAAGCGTTTTTCGACACGCTCGGACCGCGGCTGCCGTGGGAACTGCGAAACGAACTCGAAGCCCTGCGCCGGCGTTGCGAAGAATCGAAAAACCGGTAAATCGTCCGGAAACGTCCGGACCGTCCGATCATCCGCTTTGGACATGCGCCACATGCCCGAAGACCACGCGGAAACGGAGGCGTCAGTCGAAGAAGGATCGGATGACCAAGGCGGCGTAATCCGTCAATACTTCCCGCAGATTTTGGAGGTCCGCCGTGAGACTTACCGGTGCGAATGCGCCGATGGGCAAGGCGGCAGGGATGAACCCGCGCGTATACTCCAGCATCCATGTGTTTTCTTTCATCAGGTAGCCTTTGGCTTCGCCGCGCCTCAAGACCGCGCAGTCCCCGGGCTTGTACACCGTTTTTTCGAGATCGCCGGCCAGATAGGTCCACATTTCCCCCGCGAACATGCAGTCGTAGACGTCCATTTTCGCATAACGGCCCGAAAATCCCTCGCTGCCAATGGGCGTTCCGAAAATGAGCACATATTCGTTGAGGGAAGCGTAGAGGATAGCCATTTCGCCGAGCGTGCCGCCCGTGTAATTGAAGATCCAGTTCAGATTCGGCCTGATTTTGCCGGGATACCGCTCCTTCAGCGTGTTCAAGATCGTACCGATGGCCATTTCGGTGGGAAGCGCCGAGACCTCCTTGGCGATGGCGTGAATCTCCTCCGGCTCGAACACATATTTCTTCGCGCACCCCGCCCCCAACGGAATACATACCAGCACCAACAGGAATTTTTTGAAACGGCTTGCCTTGTTCATTGGCGGGACCCTCCAGGCGATGTTGCGCCGCACACGAATGTATCAGGCGGAACCTTTTCGCCTCAAGCCGGATTTTATTTTCGGGGATTTGACGCGGCGGCGTGTCGTCGCGCATGATCGACGGTACCATGAAATCCCTTTTGCGTCAATATGGCCCCAGTCTGCTTTCAGGCGCGTTGCTGGCGTCGGCGTTTCCCAAATGGGGACTCCATCCCGCCGCATGGATTGCGCTCGTGCCGTTGCTGGTTCAATCGCGCGGGGCCTCGCCGAAACAGGCCTTCGGCCGTTTCCTGCTTGCGGGATGGGCGTTCAATGCCCTTTTGCTGCATTGGCTCGTGGCCAATGTCTACTGGGCCGGGGGCTGGGCATTTTTCGGTTATCAGGTGTTGTGCCTGATCCTCGCGTTGTTCTGGGGAATGACGGGCACGGCATGGGTCTTGTTGCGCGTCCGCATGCCATGGGCGGGCGGGGGCGTTGGTTTCGCTCTGCTCTGGGCGGCCATGGAGTTTTTGCAGGCGCATCTCTTTTCCGGCTTCGGCTGGGGCGCCGCCGCGTACAGCCAGGGGCCGAACCTTCTTCTGGCCCAATGGGCGGCGGTGGGCGGCGCGCCGCTCGTGTCGGCGATTGTCGCGGCCTGCAATGCGTGGATCGCGGCGTCCATTTCGGGATGGATTGACGGCGGCGAACGCCGGGGGCTCTTCGCGGCCCGCCCGGTTGCCTGCGCCGGCATCCTGATGGCCGTCGCGCACGGCATCGGATGGTGGATGATCGACAAGCCCGACTACGCGTCGCGTCCGTTTTCCGCGGGGATTATCCAGACGAATTTTTCCCTCGAAATGAAGTGGGATCGCGAATACACCGCCGAAATGGTCCGCAATGCCGCGCAGAAGTCCCGGTGGCTCGCGCAACACGAGCGAGTGGATCTCTTCGTATGGCCGGAAGCGGCGGTGATGGCCAATGTGGATGATCCGCGAATCTGGCCGGAACTGTCCGGTCTCGTCAAAGATACCAAGGCCTATCTGTTTACGGGAGCCGGCCACGACAACGAAAAAACGGGCGGGTCCCCGAACTCGAGTTGCCTGATCGATCCGGATGCGGCCGTCGTGGACTACTACGACAAGGTCCACCTGGTGCCTTTCGGCGAGTATGTGCCGTTCGCGAAATATTTTCCCTTCATCCAGCAAGTCGTGCCCGCGATCGGCGACGTCGAATTCGGAAGCGAATTGAAAATACTGAAGGCGCGCGGACGTTCCTTCGGCCCGCTGATCTGTTTCGAGGTCTTGTATGCGAATCTGGCCGAGAGGCTTCGGCGCATGGGCGCGGATTTTCTTGTCGTGATCACGAATCTCGGCTGGTTCGGCCAAAGCAGCGCCATCCCGCAAGAATACGAACTGGCGCGGATGCGGGCCATCGAAACGCGCCTGCCCCTCGTTCACTGCGCGAATACCGGAATATCCGGCGTGTTCGATCCCTGGGGACGCTTTGCCCCGGTGGCCGGCGTGTTCGGCCCCACCGGCATGTATGCGAACTATGCGGGACGCATCGCGCCCGAACAGACCGTCATGCAGCGTCTCGCGGCGTCCTTGCCGGTGTCCGCCCCGGCCAAGCGCCCTGTGCCCTACGGCCCCGTCGCGTTTCCATGGGTGGCGCTGGTCGCTTCGGGCCTTCTTCTCCTGTGCGCGGCTCTCAAGCCGCGGGAGGGCGTCCATCCTTCCAAGCCGCGTCCGCGCAGGAAGGAACGCGCATGAGCGAAACGCGGCAATTGTCGAAATCCACGGCCGTGTTCGCGTTCGGCACCATGCTCAGCCGCGTGACCGGCCTGATGCGGGACATTGCGATGGGCGCCGTCGTCCCTGCGGCGCCGCTGGCCGCGTTCAACATTGCCTTCCGGCTGAACAACATGCTCCGGGATCTGCTGGGCGAGGGCGCATCGAACGCGGCGTTCATCCCCGTGTTGTCGGGCATCCGGGAGAAAGAATCGCATGAGGCGTTTCGCGAGGCGGTTTCGGCGATCTTCTCGGCGCTGCTAATTATTCTGGGCGTTGTGACCATCCTGGGGTTCCTTTTCATCCCCGCCATTTTCCACCTGCTCGAACCGGTCGGGCTGATTGCCGGAACCAAGAAGCTGCCGCCGGACTACCTGGCGCTCATGGGACCTCTTGCGCGGTGGACGTTTCCATACATTTTCTTTATCGGCCTGACGGTTTTTCAGATGGGCCCGCTCTTCATCATGCGGCATTACAGCACGCCCGCGTGGTCCCCGGCGCTGCTCAACATCGCGCAATTGGGCGTGTGTTTCATTCTCTTCTTTTCCCCCCACGCATTCGGCGATCCGGCCTACGGCCTTGTCGCCGGGGCATGGGCGGGCGGCATCGGGCAATTCCTGGCGCAATATCTGGCCGTGGGCATTTTGGTGGGGGTGTGGCTGCCGAATTTTCGTCTGCGGCATCCCGCCATTCGTGCTTCATTTCTCCTGTGGGGCCCGGTAATCCTTGGGCAATCCGCCGGCGAGGTAAACAAACTCGTGGACCTGCTTTTTGCGACGGCCATGGGGCCGGATGTGGTCAACGGGCTGTATTTTTCCAACCGGCTGGTCCAATTGCCGCTCTCGGTGTTCGGTATTGCCATCAGCGCCGCGATCCTCCCCTCGGTTTCGCGATCGGTGGCGCGCGGGGAGATGGACGATGTCCGCTCGACTCTCATGCACGGGTTCCGGCAAAGTTTCTTTCTGATTTGCCCCGCCATGACGGCCTTGTTCGTCATTCCGGGACCGATTGTGGCCCTGTTGTTCGAAAGGGGGCATTTCACCGGAATGAATACCGGCATTACCGCGACGGCGACCGTCTATCTCGCCGCCGGCCTGTTGAGTTTCGGCTGGGTCAAAATCGCCGTGACGGGATTCTACGCCGCAAAAGACACGCGCACGCCGGTGGCCGTCGCCTTCGCCAGCATGCTGCTCAATATCATCCTGATCTTCATTCTGGCCCCGCGCATGAATTTCCGCGGACTCGCTCTTGCCACGACCCTGTCGTATACGGCCAACTTCCTTGTGCTCTACGTCCTGCTGTGCGGACGCTACGGCCCCTTGTGGAATCGCGCATGGCTGGCGGGAATCGCGCGGATTGCCGCGGCCTCGATTGCAATGGGATTGGTCCTCCATTTCGGCTATGCGACCATCCACGCGCGATTCCCCGCGGAAATCCTGCCGCATCGCCTCGTGTGTGTAACGGCTTCGCTCGGATTGGCCGGCTGCGCCTACCTGGCGTTCTGCCAACTCCTGCGCGTGCCCGACATCCACCTGTTCGCATCGTTGCTGAAGAGAAAGTAGACTCGCATGCCTTCGAGCAGCCGGAAAGATCGCTTTTCTTGAAGGGGTGCGCACGGACCGGCCGTTACAGCCCGCCCGTGCGCGGAGGGAGGAGGGGGCAAGCAGGAAGTGTGGTTTCCCGCTCTCTGTACTGGTAACGAACAAATGCTTCCCGGGGATGACGCAATACAATGGCCCCGGCCGTCACCCGGCAGGTTGGCCCGGGTGGCGCCATCCTGCGATCTTGTGCATGGATTCGCGCGCTCCAAAATGCAATGCCGCAGGCCATTATGTTGAATTTGTTCTCGGGAGCCACGGCAAGCGCGCATGACGGAATGCTTACTTCCGCGCAATTTTCAGCACATAGGCATGTTTGCACGGGGGCTTTTTCGGGATGCGAACCACCAACGCATCATCCTGTTGGGTCCAGTCGAGGGATTGGGCGCATCCGAGCAAAGCGACATCGGACACGACGAGATCGGACGTCTTCTTCTTTCCAAGCGACACGACGCGGAACGCATCATCGGGCCAGCCGAGCATAATGGCATAAATTACGCCGTCTTTTGTCGTAAAGCGGATATCCCGGGCAGTGAACGGTTTTTCCATGTGATCGGAAAAGGAACCGGACTTGACGGCGGTTGGGCCTTCCGCGGCGATTGTCCACGGCCGCGTACCGTAGATGGCCTCGCCATTCGTCTTCAGCCATTTGCCGATGCCACGCAGGATCTGTTGGGCCTCTTTCGGGATCGTCCCATCCGGACGCGGGCCAATGTTGAGCAGGAGGCAGCCGTTCTTGCTGACGATATCGGCGAGTTCATGCACGAGCGACGACACGGAGCGGAAGCGATCGTTTTCGATGTATCCCCACGACTTGATGCTAATGGATGTGTCCGTCTGCCAGAAAAGGTCGCGGGTCTTGTCGAGTTTGCCGCGCTCGATATCGAGCACGGCGGCTTCGGGCGGAAAAGATTCGTTCTTGTAATTAATGGCGACGCCCTGTTTCCATTCCAAACCCCGGTTGTAGTAGTAAGCCGCGAACTCTTGCAGGTATGGCGCAAAGACGGGTTGTTCGATCCACCAGTCGAACCAGACCACCTGCGGACGGTACTTGTCAACAAGTTCTCGGGTGCGCGCAAGCCAATCGTCCAGAAATGCCTTGTCGGGCGTCGAGGCCTTTTCGGGCTGCGCGGGGCCGTAGAGCGCGTCCCATCGCCCGTCTTTCACGTCCGAGTCGAAGGTCTTTCCTTGATCGAAGAACCACCAGTGCTCGGCCCGATGCGACGACACGCCGAAAACCAGTCCTTCCGCGCGGACCGCCTTGGCCAGTTCGCCGACAATGTCGCGTTTCGGCCCCATCTTCGTCGCGCAGTACTCCGACAAACCGCAATCGTACATCGCGAATCCGTCGTGATGCTCCGCGACCGGCACCACGTATTTCGCGCCGGATTCCTTGAAAAGACGCGCCCACTTCGCCGCATCGAACCGCTGCGCCTTGAACTTTGGAATGAAGTCCTTGTATCCGAATTCCGATTGGGGACCGTAGGTTTTGACATGATGCCTGTATTCGGGGGAATTTTTTCGGTACATGTTGCGGGGATACCATTCGTTACCGAAGGCCGGCACGGAGTAGACGCCCCAATGGATAAAAATCCCAAATTTGGCGTCCTTGTACCATTCCGGAACCTTGTACTGTTTCAGGCTGTCCCAATTCGCTTCGTATCGCATGGCTTTCTCCTCCTGCGCGAGTACCGACAGACTAATACATGCGCCCGCCACGATGATCGTCATGAATCGCATGGTGTGTTCTCCCTCTCGGTTGCACACGCCATGCTGGGCCATTTTACGCCACGAAGTCAATCCGCTTTTTTTGCGCGCCTTGCTCCGTTGCGGCGAATCTGATACACCATTTCCAGCAGCGGGAGGACTTGCGATGTCCACGATCATCGAAATCGGCCTCGCCGTGGGCGCATTGACCTTGCAGACGCTCGACGGTCATGAACTCATCATGCAAAATTACGCTTCGCGGCTTGGAACGGCGGTGGTTTTCCTGTCCAGCCGCGCGCCCGCGACGCAAGCAGCCGCAGGCATCATCTCCGACATGGCGGAAAAATATCGCCGGAAGGGTGTTCTGTTCGTGGGCGTGTTCTCGAATGCCGGCGAGACGCGCGACGAGATACGCGCTTTCTGCCAGGGGCGATCCCTGATTTTCCCCGTGTATCGCGATGTGGAAGGCCGCGCGGCGAAACGACTGGGCGCGCGCGTCACGCCTGAAGTCTTCCTGATAGACAAAGAGGGCGTCCTCGTCTATCGCGGCGGATTCGGCGATGCGAAAGCCGTTCAGGAAATCGAGAACCGGGTTATGCAGATGTCGAAAGACCAGGATGTCCAGCGCGGCGAATCTCCCGCCACCGGCACGCCGATTGGCGAAACGGGAAGCATGGGCGAAACCGCGCCCCCCGGCGAACCGGTCGCGTTCTCATCGGAAGTCATTTTCGAGAAGCAACCATGGGCGCCGGACCACCATTGCTCGACGATTGCCGAAGCGTTCAACGGCGATCTGCTCTGTGTATGGTTCGGCGGCAGTTTCGAGTCCGGCGACGATCAAGCGCTTTTTATCGCGCGCCGCACGAAGGGCGGGCGGATGTGGTCCGCGCCCGACCGTTTCGTCACAGGCCAACCGTTTCATCCGCCGGGCAACGCCGTCGTGTTCCGCGTGTCCGCCAACCGTATCGGCATCCTGTACGACCGCATGGACGAGGAACGGCCCATCCGCAGCGGCATGTGGGGCAAGGGCACGCTCATGTTCCGGTACTCGGAAGACAACGGCGCCACCTGGAGCAACGATCGCGAATTGACGGATATCCCCGGCGGGATACGCAACCCGCCGATTCTCCTGCGGAACGGCGACCTGCTCGTGCCCATCAGCGGCGCGCAGCCCGGCTTCATCACCACACGGGACGGCGGCGACACATGGACCGTGCGCGGATATATCCCGACCGGGAATTTTCGCGCGGGGCAACCGTCCGTCATTCAGCGGGCGGATGGATCGCTCTTTGCCGTACTGCGAAACGCCCCGTACATTCTTCAAAGCGAGTCCGCCGACAACGGCTCGACGTGGACGGAAGCCGTCCCCATGACATTGCGGTGTCCGCATGCCGGCATTTCGATGTGCCGGTTCGACAACGGCCACCTCGCGCTCGTCTTCAACGACAGTTCGATAAAACGCACACCGCTGTCCGTCGCGCTTTCCGAAGACGAAGGCCGCACATGGCGTCCGCCGGTCGCCCTTGAATCGAATCCCGGCGAGTATTCCTATCCGTGCGTCATGCAGTCGTCGGATGGACATATCCACGTGACGTACAGTTTCCTGCGAAAAACCATCAAACACGTCGAGTTCAACGAACATTGGATTCACCTGCTTTCGCCGGAACCTGCCGGGAAAAAGTGAAACCGGACAAGAAGGGCGTGTATTCAATGGACATAAACGCCGCCGCAGGCCGTTGTGCTGAATTTGATTGGGAGTGGCGGTGAATGGCTGAAATGGAGAAGGCAATGAAACGGAAGAAAGCAATTGTCGTGTCGGCGTTGTGCATCCTGGTCTTTATTGGGGCGGCGATTGGCCATGTGTATTTCCGGCAGATCCGCTGGCCCGCGCGACACATGGAAGCGGCGTCGAAGGCCATTCCGCGTCCGGCCGTCATTGCCCATCGCGGCGCATCGTGGTATGCGCCCGAGGAAACGGAACCCGCGTACCTTCTCGCGCGCGACCTCGGCGCGGACTATCTCGAACTGGACGTTCAACGCACAAAGGATCGCATCCTCGTCGCGTTCCACGACGACCGTGTCGAGCGGACGACGAACGCCGCGCAAATTTTCCCCGGTCGCGAGAAGGATGGCATCGCGGATTTCACGCTGGCCGAATTGAAGCAACTGGATGCCGGTTCGTGGTTCAACAAGGCCTATCCGGACCGCGCGCGCCCGAAATTCGCCGGCGTCAAGATCCTCACGGTCGAGGAAGTGATTGCGATTGCCGAATCCGGCACGAACAAGCCCGCGCTCTACATGGAAACCAAATCGCCCGCGCGCCACGCCGGCTATGAGGCCGAACTGGTGGATCTGTTGAAGCGCCGCAACTGGCTCGGAACTTTCGATAACGGCATGGCGAAATCCGTGTTCCAGTCGTTCAGCATCGCCAGCCTGCGCCGCATCAAGGAACTCGCGCCCGATTCGCCGCGGGTGTATCTCATCGGCATGGGCATGCCGAAGGAAATCGGATGGGACAAACTCATCGCCGACGCGAAAGAGGTTGGCTGCGGCATCGGCCCCGTCGGCCTCATCGCGTGGCCGTGGAATAATGCCAAAGCCCACAATGCCGCGCTCCATATCCACGCCTATACCGCCAACCACCCGTGGCAATTCCGCGTCTTCTCGTGGTTCGGCGTGGACGGTTTCTTCACCGACCGGTGCGATTTGCTCATGCAATATTACGGGAAGAAACCCGGCGGCGCGCCGGAGACATTGCTTGGCAAGCAGGGATACTGACGGCTGAGCGATTGATTTACCGTCAATTACGGACAGACCATGTAAAACGGCTTCCGGCGCCCGCCTGGACACACTGTTCCGGAAACTGTTCCATAAGGACGGGAAGAGCGTTATCACCGGTGCAATGGCATGGCGCCATACATTCTACGTGAAACTGTCTCAGGGCCCTTAGGGTGGCTTCAAGCCGTTCCCCGGATGCGTTGACCAGATGCATGCCGCCAATGATCGCATGAATCGGCGAACCGTGCGTGAGCGATGAAACATACTCAATCGTATTGACCACTCCCGAATGCGCACAACCCAATAGAAGCACAATTCCTTCGGCAGTCTCCAGCCACATGGCCTGATCATCCGTGATGGCATCCTTGACTTGACAGGCCTCGTCCACAAAAAACGGTCCGCCGGTATCCTCAAAGGCTGTGCGGCGCGGAACGGGTCCTGTAATCCAGGCATGATCCGAGATTTGCATGGGACTGGTTGTGAAAATGATTTCCGCGGTTCTTGCGAAGAGGATTTCCGCAATCTCGGGACGCATGCCGATTGGTTTGTGTGGAGGCGTTTGCAGACAGCCGTATCTCATCCCAAAGGCATCCGGATGCATGAAGATGCGCGGAGCGGCCGCCACCCCAAATACATACGGCAAACCGCCCGTGTGGTCGAAATGGCCGTGGCTAAGTGCAATGAAATCGGTTTGACGAAGATCAACGCCAAGCACAGCGACATTTGCGGGAAGCGCCACACCCATCCCGGTATCGAAAAGGATATGTTTCCCGTCTACACTGACCCACATCGAAAGGCCATGCTCCGTGGTTATCCCAGGAGCGACAGCCTTGTTATCCGCCAGTATCAAAACTTCAATTTGTTCCGTCATGTCATCTCCAACCCATTGTGGGGCCTTTATCCTGGCAGGATTCCCTGCCCGATGGCGATTTCGCGCAAAATGTCAGTGATGACAAGCACAAAACCCTGTGCCGGTCTGAAGCGTTCCGGAAAGATACGCCTCGACTGCTTTCCGGGCCGGCAATTCCGTTTGCACGATCAGCGGTTCAATGTTGAAAGCCTTGAGCGCTTCGGCTGCACGCCATCCCATGCCACGGCAAAGGATTGCCTCGCAGTCTTGAAGGGCTTCTCCCATTGTTGCATGATGGCGCCCGTGTGAGTGGCCATGCGGACCCGATCCGTGGCATTCGCCAGGGGGTTCTCCGCCTTGGCCATTTACCCGGACTTCTTCTCTCGCTATCCGCCCTTCTTCAATCTCGAAAATGAGAAATGAAGCGCTTCTGCCGAAATGGGCTGCGATAAAAATCCCGTCATCGGACGGTACGGCAATTTTCTTCATAATCAATCGTTCCTTTCATTCTTGCGTTATTTTTCCTGTTTGAATTGGCCGCGTCGGCGGCAACATTGTCTACGAACCTGTCGTTGTCCTCTCCGTCTTCCGCCCGGTACTTGCATCCCGGCGGTTTCGCGGCAGAAGTTCGTACTCTTACAGTTTGGGCATCCATCCGGTCGGCCGCATCCAAAAGGGGTTTCCCACCTATGTTCACAGTCCAGACACTGGAATTGTCTTGTCGCCCGCATCTCGATCTTTCCGCCTTCAATTTTCAAGGCCTTCCCATAGACGAGGGCTTGGGCCGTCTTTCCTCGTGCGCTATCGAGAATCCGGCCAAAAGTCTGGCGCGACACATCCATGGATGCGGCTGCCGCTTCCTGATAGAGTCCCTCCCAGTCCGCCAACCGCAACGCCTCGAATTCATCCAATGTCAATACAATTTCTTCAAGCAAACGGACAGGGATGCCTGCCGGCTTAAAGACAACACATGGCGGTTCCCGGCTGATTCGACGACAACATTGTGGACGCGGCATAGAACGGTATCTTTTCTCACATCGAATATATTATGAGCATATGCCCATAATTTGTCAAGGTGTCGAATGTGCATTTGCCTTTTTTCCGCCCACCAAGTAAAAGGGTCCGTAACCGTTCCCCGTGGCCGGCTGCGCATTTCTCGCACACGAAGGATCATTATCGCAATCGTGAACGATTTTGTGGTTATAATCGAAGCGGCAATCGTGTGGTTGGCAAGAAGGCAAGGAGGATTCACGATGCAACGCGCAACAATGAAAAAGGGCACGGGGCTGGCGCGCCGCCGGAAGAAACGCGAGGAAGCGGCGCCGATACAAAAGATCGTGTGGGAACCGGGCACAATGCTCAATCCGGTGCCGGTCGTGCTCGTGTCCGTGCAGGACGGGGACGGCCCGCCGAACCTTTGCGCCGTGGCATGGACCGGAACGGTGTGCAGCGAACCGCCGATGCTGGCGCTGGCGTTGCGCCCGAGCCGGCTGACCTACGACATCCTCGTGCGGACACGCGAGTGCGTCGTCAATATCCCGTCGCCGAAACTCATCCGCGCAACGGATTACTGTGGTTGCGTGTCGGGGCGCGAGGTGGACAAATTCGAGCGGACCGGCCTGACGCCGGTTCCAGCCAGCAAAATCCATGCGCCGATCGTACTCGAATGTCCGATCAATCTGGAATGCGCCGTGAAGCAGATCCACGAACTTGGTGTCCACACCTTGTTCATCGCGGAGATTGTCGCGGTTCAGATTTCGGAACACCTCGTTTCGCCCGGCGGTCGCCTCGCATGGGAAAAGGAAGGGCTTGCCGCTTTCGCCCACGGCGGCTATTACGCCCTCGGCAAGAAACTCGGCCACTTTGGATTCTCCGTCAAGAAGGCGAAGTAAGCGGCAGGGGAAGAGTTTTCTCGGAGACTCATGCCGTTCTTGATCGAACGAGGAGACGGAAAAGCGGCAAGATGCCGCTTCTTGGAGTTTATACATTTTCAGATCGGTCGAATGAGACGGTGTTCGACACGAGGTCCCGAAGGGACGCCTTGAGAATAGCCCCGGACGCCAGTCCTGGGATCTCGCGTCGGCGTCGGGGAAGTCCCGTAGGGACGTTTGAAGCCGCTCGTTCCGTTCCCTATGCATCGCTCGCCGTATTCGATCCCGTGCCGTTTTACCTTTGGTCGAAAACACACAATGGTCAAATAGGCTTGCATGGGTATGCGCCATCATGCTTTCTTTATACTCCGTTTCACACGTCCCTACGGGACTATCGTTTGGTTTTTTCCCCGTGTCCCAGGAGTTCCTCCTGGGCTACAGTCAAACCGTCCCTACGGGACTATCGTTTGTTTTTTTCCGTATCCCAGGAGTTCCTCCTGGGCTACAGTCAAACCGTCCCTACGGGACTAACCTGCCCTTCGTGCGATCCCATGCGAGGGGTGTCCTCATCGGTCATGCATAAAGTCCATCGGACTAAAATGTACAAACTCCAGAAAGCGCCAAGATGCTGTTTCTACCGTAGACACGGCATCCTTGCCGCGTTGGATTTGGTTTTCGTTTCGCACATTTCGTTTTGCCGGTTGCTGTGGTATGCTTGGGATTGTATTGTCGGCGGGTTCGGTGTACGGGCGCGCCGGGCGGGAATCCAACGCAGGGAACCGGTCCGCCGGGGATCGGAAATGTAAAGGAATACGCATGATGAAGAAGAACAAGGTGGTGTATCTCATATCGAACGGCGATTTTCGCGATTCGGCGGGCGTCGTGTGCTGGCCGAAACAGGAAGAAACGCTGAAGGGCGTCAAGGCCGCACTGGCGAAGCTGGGCGTCGAGGCGAAGGTGATGAACTCGTACGATCCGAAACGGAAACACGGATTCATCACGAAGCAGTGCGAGGGCGCGGCGATCGTGTCGAAACTCGATCCGAAGGCGCCGGTGATTGTCGTATTGAGTTGCTGGGCCTATTCGCACAACGTCAGCGGGCCGCTCCAGGCGCACAAGGGGCCAATCCTCCTGCTGGCGAATTTCGACGGCACATGGCCGGGGCTGGTCGCGCTGTTGAATCATTCGGCGACGCTCGACCGGCTGAACGTCAGGCATTCGCGGCTATGGAGCGACAGTTTCACAAAGGATCCGCTCTTTATGAAGCGCCTCGAAACGTGGTGCCGAAAAGGAACGATTTCGTACGACGAGAGCCATCTCACCGACGCATCGAAACTGAAACTGTCCAGCGCCGCGTTGTCGTTCGGCAAGAAACTCGCCGCGGACATCCTGCGCGAGAAGCGGATCATGGGCCAGTTCGATCCGGGCTGCATGGGCATGCTGAATGCCATCATCAATCCGGCGAAACTCGGGGCGGCGGGCATGCCGGTCGAGTATTTGAACCAGTCGGATCTGCTGGCCGAGATGGATGAAGTGGACGAGGAAGAGGCGCAGGCGCACCTGAACTGGCTCGTCAAGAAAGGCACGTGGTTCGACTGGGGCACGGATCAGTACACGCAACTCGTCCACGGCCAGGTCATGTCGCAGATGTGCATGTACTCGGCGGCGGTGCGCATGGCGCAGCGGTACGGCCTGAGTTCGATCGGTATTCCCTACCAGCTTGGCTTGATGCGCTGCTGTCCGGCGTCGGACCTGGTCGAAGGGATGCTCAACAACGCCGACCGGCCCGACGTGCGCGATTACGATACGGGCAAGATCATCCGCAAGGGCGATGCGATCCCGCATTTCAACGAGGGCGACATGGGGTCCGGCGTGCCGCAGGTGTTGATGCACGACATCTATGCGCGTAAAGGCATGCCGGTCGAAACGACCCTGCACGACGTGCGCTGGGGCCGCGAGTACGACGGCAAGTTCGTGTGGGTGTTCCTGATTTCGGGCGCGGCGCCGCCCGCCCATTTCGGCGGGTGGAAGCATACGAAGGTGTACCGGCAGGCGCCGATGTATTTTCCACTGGGCGGCGGCACGTGCTCGGGCGTATCGAAGCCCGGCGTCATTACGTGGGCGCGGTTCTACGAACGTTTCGGCGAAATCGGCATGGACTGCGGCACGGGCGAAGTGGTCGAGGTGGACAAGGCCGACTTGCAGGACCGCCTCAACAAAACCACGAGCGTATGGCCGATCGCGAACGTCCACATTCCGGGATACGGCCGTGACGAACTGATGGCGACGCACATGTCGAACCACATCACCATCGGCTATGGCGATATCCTTCAGGAACTGATCGCCACCTGCCTGCACTTGGGCATTCCGACCCGGGTGGCCGGCGACGTAAGGCATACGCTGGGTTAGAAGGCTCAAGGCTCAGGAAAAAGGAGTTCGATTCTGAGAGTTTATGTTGTTGTTGTACGCTGTGTTCGTCAGGAGAAAAAGTTCGGAATTTGAGATTGTTTATACCGGCTAAATCCGGTTGTTGGTTATCGCTTTCTGAATTCTGTATCGAAAAGACCTTGATGTATGAGCCTAGATCCTTGACCTTGAGCCTAAAGCCTTCAGCCTGATCGGAATCCGGGCTTGGATGATGCGCGCCAGAGTACGCCCAAGTTCCGCATCCCACGGGGAACCGCGGAGGGAGTTGCGGCATGGGCGGTATTTGCCGTCGTGGCGGTCTCGTTGCGCGGGATTCGCTGGGACGAGGATTACGAGTTCGCGCAGGTGATTACGCGCGCCGTCGCCTATCCCGAAGGTCATCCCGTCTTTGTATTCGTCCTGAGCGTTGCCAACATCCAGGTCTACGGCGCTGCCGCGTTGTATGCGTTGACGGGCAGCGCCGAATTCGTATGCGCGGTGCGCAACATTCTGTTTCTGGCGGCGACCGTCCTTCCGTCTTTCCTGCTCGGCACGCTGATGGCCGGGCGGTCGCTGTGCGGGCATGCCGCAGCGGTATTCGTGTTGCTCGGCACGCATCTGAATCTCGACGGCAACCATCCCCTGCAGACGTGGGGACATTTCTTTTCCAATGGCCATGTCGGGATGGGCTGCGCATTGGCGGGGGCCTGCCTTGTCACATGGCGCCGGTATCTCCCCGGTTGTCTTCTCGCCGGACTCATGCCGTGCATCCACTTGGGCCAGTCGCCCGCCCTGCTGGGACTGGCCGCCATACATGCCTTGGCGGCCGCGTATGAACGGCGGTGGCGCGATTTCGCAACATGCGGCGCTGGTCTGGCGATTGGCTTGGCGGCCTGCGGACTGTTCGTACTGGCCACAGGAGCGTTTCATGCGCATCCACCCACAACCGGCGCCTACGCGGCGCAGGACGACATCGGACGGTTATGGACGGCTTTTATCGAGGCGGACGCGCATCGCGCGACTCCGAGCGGCGGCGTATCGCATGCAAACGCGAACTTGGCGCTGCTGCTGTTTCTGCTTTTTGCCCTCGCGGCCTCGCATGTGGAACGATACCGGCGCGACTTCCAGCCGTGGCGCTGGATGTTCGTCTACGGCGGCATTGCCATCATGGCGGTCTGGGGAGCCATGACGCTGCATGCGGCGCTGGGACCACGCATGCCGAATGTGTTGCTGGCATGGATGCCAAACCGCATGAGCAATCACGTCGTCATGCTGCTGACGGCGGGACTTCCGGCCATCGTGACCGCCACCGATCCCCTGCGCGGTGGGCGGGTGGCCGCGGGACTGGTCATCATGATCGGCACGCTGTTCGTCGCCATTACCGCCCCCGTTACGCAAAATCTATTGCCGGCGGCTGTCCATTCGCGGCTTGTCGCTTCGGGCGGGGAAGGACTGTTCTTTTTCCTATACGGCGCCGCGGCCACGCTGCTTCACGCCGCCCTACGCGACGACAAGCCCTTCCGCGCCCGATGGACCGTTGCTGCGTTCGGCACGCTGATCGTCGTGGCCATGCACCATCGGTTCGGCGCAGCCTGCATCCTGGCGGGCGTGATCGCGCGCGTGGGCGTTGACCGTTTCCTGCGCCATACTCCGCGCTGGCATGAAACGCTTCAACTGGCGGCCACGCGCGGCTACGCGCTGGGCACAGCCGTGGCCGTGACGCTGGCCGCACTGCTGGTCCAGCAAGGACGCGATCAGGCTTGGCTGCCCCGCACACCCTTCGAACAGAACGTTGCGATGTATTTGTCGAACCGCGGGCAACCGGACACGATGATTGTGACCCGGCCCGACCAGTATGCGATGCAGGCACGGCTCGGCCATCCAGTCATGGCCAACCTTGCCCTGCCGACGTGGCCGCTCGGCCGGCCCTCCCTCGGCCCGCCGATCGCCAAGCTGTATCGCGAGATCTACGGCATCCATTTTGGAAACGGCCGTCCCGCGCGACAAAACTGGGCCACGGTCTGGCGCAACCGAAGCCGCGAGGAATGGCAGGATCTGGCCGCGGCCCATGGATTCCGGTACTGTCCCGGTTCAGCGGGAATTGGACAATCGCCGATTTTTCTAAGCGACTACAGTCAGTCGTAGCCGCCGGTTCAATTGTGCGTTTTTTGAGGCATAGGCGGTCTATCAATCCGATGAGTTGTAGGAG
>Ga0208825_1000953_pt1 | contig 24380 bp, 28 predicted proteins | sample AD_UKC113_MetaG_FD_184450 | JGI IMG/M metagenome (GOLD analysis project Ga0208825, IMG submission 184450) | Active sludge microbial communities of municipal wastewater-treating anaerobic digesters from Hong Kong - AD_UKC113_MetaG (SPAdes)... | ecosystem: Engineered > Bioreactor > Anaerobic >...
CTGTGACTCCTGAAAATTCAGGAGATCTCAATTTTGGCACCACAGAAGAGGGTATCTGGACCGCATGGGCTGATTTGACGGATGATTTTGGCCAGACATATCGAACACCCAGCGTAGTTTGGGAGGTGGCATGGCATCCCGTGCATGGTCGCCCGTAATTCGAATTCTACTTGCCGCCCTTACCGTGATGACCACTGCCAGTTGGGAAACAACATCTGTGAAGGCTGATAGCGGTGGAATCTGCCAGATGGCATATGGCTTAACCCCAACTTCTATCCCTGATTGGTTAATGCCAGTGATGGGGAATACGAACCTAGCTACTGCTAACCGTTATGATGTTTTGGCTGCCGAGTTATTGTCATCCGGATTAGTCGATGGCGCTACCTGCCCAGCACGAGGGTTGAATCCTGATGGCTCCGCAAATGGTTGTGGAATCGAACTTACGAAAGACCAGGTGCTCACCTGGCAGAATCAATTTGACTCGGTGATTCTCTCTTCTTCTCAGACCGCAGAGTTACCTCCAAAGGTAGTTAAAGCTGTCATTGCTGTTGAATCGCAATTCTGGCCAGCGGCAAATTGGACGCTAGGTGAGATTGGGTTAGGTCAGATGACTACATATGGTGCAGATCTTGTTTTGATGTGGCGACCGGCTTATTTCCAAACCATCTGCCGGCAAACATACGGTGAAATAGGGTGTACTACCCAATATCAATTCCTGGATTCTTCAACGCAATACCTATTACGCGGAATGGTTTTACGAGATATCGAGGCCACCTGCCCGAATTGTCCAGGGGGTGTTGATCTTGAAAAAGGAAACCAAGCGATACGAGTTCTGACTGAAACCCTCAATGCAAGTTGTTTGCAATCGACCAGGATTTTCAATCTGGCAACCGGCAAACAACCAGCTGGGTTTTTAAGTTATGACGATTACTGGCGTCTGGTTCTCGCAAATTATCATGCCGGCGCCGGATGTGTTTATCAAGCTCTTCGAAAAACCGGAAATCCGAACAGCTGGAATAGCATTGCAGCCAATTTTTCAAGCGGTTGTGCAAGTGGCGCTGAATATATTCGACGGATCGAAGGGCAGATCAAGCCGTAGGAAAAGAGGTGTTGTGACGTTCTCTATCGGCTAAAGCCGACAGCTTCTCAGGCAACGCACGGCGCAACCGCCCACGTTACCGCCTGACCGCTCCGTCCGAGCGGAGGTAGTAAAGCCATGGTTAGGATATTCCGAGCCGCATTTATATCTCGGTCGAGAACCAAACCGCAATTAGGACATGCATGAACACGAACCGACAAACCTTTTGGAACAATACTCCCGCACTCGCTGCAAGCTTGAGTTGTGTTGGATGCATTCACGGCAATCACTTGGATCCCGGCACTTTCAGCCTTGTATTCAAGCATCTGCCGGAACAGACCAAACCCTGCATCGTGCGAAGACAGGGAAAGATGCCTATTTCGGTTCATAAATCTCGGAGAGAGGTTTTCAATCGCTATCAGGTCGTTCCCGGCAATGAGCCGATTACTGATCTTGTGCAAAAAATCTGCCCGTTGATTGGCAACATGCTCATGCAAGCGAGCAATCTGGTGGTAGGTTTTTCGCTGGTGGTTGCTCCCTTTGACCTGTCGAGAGGCGTGACGTTGCAACCTCCGCAGTTTCGCGAGACTCTCTCGCAGCCAATGAGGGTTTTCAATCAACTCGCCAGTAGAGAGGGCAGCAAGGTTTTTCAAACCAACATCAATACCGATTTGTTGGTCTGTTTGTACCTGATGTATACCAGTATCAGGCAGTTTGAGCATCAAGCAAACATACCACCGCTCACCAACCCGCTTGAGGACAATGTGTTTTATCTCAGCATCGGTCGGAATGGCCCGGTGATAACACATCCGCATTTCACCAACGTTCTGAACGTAAAACGACTTGCGCCCTTTCTCGTCCTGTCGCAATTTACAGCCATCGTTATATGTGTATTCCAGGCTATTGAAGCGACTGGATCCTTTATAACGAGGAAACCCAGGCTTTTCCCCTATTTTCAAGCGGCGAAAGAATCCAGCGAACGATTTGTCCAGGCGGCGAAGCAAGTGTTGAAGGCTAGAAGCGTTCAGCTTTCCAAGCGTGTCAGGGTTATCGTGGCGCACATTTCGAAAATGCGACCACTGTGCTCCGTAACCTACGCCCTTGCCCGTTTCTTTGTAGGTGTTAATGCGTTGTTGCAATGCGGCATTGTAAACAAGCCGGGACTGCCAAAGCAAAAAGTCCAAGCTCTTTACCTGTTCCGTATAAGGGCGAAGGAGGTATTTGTATGTACGATACATATACTGGTTCGACATATCATTTGTAGAACAAGTGTACTGTTATATTTACGCTCTGTCAAATTATTATAACGAAAGGAGAGTGGGCTTTCTCTGCTCCTTGCAGGTGGCAATCTCTGCCCACTAATTTTTATGGATTGGATTATTTTTGGCCTTGTTGTAACCTGGTTGGGAATCGTATCTTGGTTCGATATTCGAAAAAGCGAAATACCTCACAGCGCCTGGGTGGTTATTCCTCTCATTGGCGCAGGTCTTTATCGGATTTGGCAGGGAGACTGGAGGTTGGTATTGTTTGTTCTTTTGGTAGCTGTAGTTAGCGAGCGAGAAAGACTTTCTCAACCATTGCATAGAAGAGAAATTAGCAAAATAATCCTCTGGTTCCCATTAATCTTTATTGGATTATTCTTCGCTATTCAGTTGTCTCCCATTGCAACCATTGCGATCTTAGGTTTCTGGATAGCCTGGGAATTTAATTGGTGGGGTGGTGCTGATGCCGTATCCGCAATTACTCTCATTATGATTTATCCGAACACAACCTATATTTTGGCTTTTTTGAGTGTGCACGTAATCACTGTGCTCGTATTGACATTAATCTCATTGTTGAAAAGCAAATCGGTCAAGCTACATCAAATTCCAGGGTTACCTCTTTTATTTTTAACAGTTCTTTTATACCAAATTGTTCAAGGGTTTCCACTATGATCGGAGAGGATAGCATAATATAATGTAATTGTAAACAGCAGCCTGCCCCCCTCAGGTTGCTGTTTGCTTTTCGTTATTATCATCTATCCAGGTCTAATTTGAAAACCCTGGGTCAGTTAACCCTTTCCATTGCGCATCAAGCAAATCAATACAATTTACAATGCTGTTTCATGAGGTAAATGCAAATTAAAAATTGCCCCCTAAATAGAACTACACTCGCAATATAAATAGTAAATTGCTAGTGTGGCAATTACTTACTATGATTAGTGACCTGTGTAGCCCATACTGTCCCAGTACACAGGTAAACTATAACACCCCCACCCTGATATGCAAGTGTTACTTGTGAATAAAGCTTCAGAGCTGTTTTTATCAGAATATCCAAGATAAACATCTGTACCCCAATTACTCGGGTTGGCTTGGTTCATTACGGTAGACCACGATTCATACATCACCCCATACTTGGCAGCTGCCTGTCCAATACTGGGACAATACGCATACCAGTTCCAGATACCGGCGGATAGATACGGCCAGCGCCAAACAGCTGGATCAGAGCTCTGGTTTAAGTAAAGGCAAGAGCCTCCCAAGCAAGAAGAGCTTGTTTTCGTACTAGGATAACCCGATGGTCCGGAAACATACGATAGATTTCCAGATTCTGATATGCGAGTTACTGCAAAGACCATTGTTGTCACCAGTGAAGCGGTAACAATCGCCACAACGATTGAAATTAACACCGACATTGCTCTTTTCATTTTTCCTCCAATTATTTCGGACATGCTTTTATTGCGAAATTACACCAGAAGGTAGTATAAAGAGTGTCCGGTCGACGGGTGAATTTACTTCTAATTGAGTAAATGTCATTTCTTCAAATGGTCTACCATCCATGCTTTGGATATACTTTACGATGATCCCGGTTTCCTCGTCAATCCAGGCTGTTACCTCCGCGTTATATTTTATGTAAGTGATAATCCACACTTTCCGGTTAAGAATTGTGTCTTCCCCAACGAGGTTGTAAGTTATGCCTTTCCCTTGTGCCAACCACTGTGGGTATAGGTATTCACCTACCGGGGACGGTATAAGCATGCCAAATGGGTGACGATAGATCGCATCGGTATTCTTGGCTGCTTCAAGTGTTGTCGGCAGCAATGAGAAATCTTTGCTGAAAGCAGGTAAAGTTCCTCCGGCGTAGGTCTTCGCCTGAGGATCAATGTTGTAAGCCTTGCTCCCATCGCTGATCCATTCACTGGCTGCCACACTACCGTCAGCATTCTTAACTGAGATGTTGGCCAGGTTGGGCTGCTGAATGGCAAATGTATTGAGATATTCTTGTTTTTCGTCATTTTCTCCATACCAGACAATAACCGCTGTACCTTGAACGGTGTTCCATTTCAAAGAGCTGTTTAGGGTAGTATTGAGAACATCATCTGCGGTCGAAGCAGCACTTACGGGTTTAGCTTGTAATAGATGCGGAATTCCTAGCAATCCGCCTATCACCCCAAAAACGATTCCAATGGTAATGCTAAAGATCCAATTCTTTTTTGTCATTTTATCCTCCAGAATTTAACGCTTTTTTACTAATTTGTATGTCAATTATTTTCATCGATCCAAGAAATCGCCTCTCCCCCTCCGGCAACATTTATCTGGCCAATGATTTCACCGGAGAGATCAAAGATCGTTGGCAAAATGATTGCAGTGCTTGATTCCTTTTCGTTTTCAGGAGCTGAAGCTACAAATCCATTCCCATCCGGTCTCCAGATAGGATGAGTAATATTAAAATGGTAGGACTCAGACGTAATTCTGGTTAATCCAGTTCCATCTGTATTTACCCTAAATACCGCATAATACCCACCAGATTTCGCCGAAAAAAGGAATGCTGTTCCATCTTGTGAGAGCGTAGCATCCCGGAAGTGTTCGATTCCAGTAAGATCATTTTCAGATACTACTTTTGTGATGGATTTTGTCCTAGTGTCCATTATTTCAAGTGTTCCTAAGTAGAAAGTTTGCCCTCCTGAGGATGGTGGTTCATAATTAAACAACAACCCCATCTTATTCCCATTATCTCCCCACCCTGCAAAGTTATAACCGGCATAACTATCACTTGCGTTATTAGGTAATTGTTTTGTATAGTTCTCGACTTCCCCCGAAGATATTGTGAGAACACAAACGTTTGCAGGCATTGAGGAACAGCCAAAGGCAATCTGTTCTTCATCGGGAGACCATCCCATAGGACCGTCGCCGTTAGTGAGTACACTAGAATATTTCTTATATTCCTGTGGCGACAGAGCATACACATTCAAGTGACCATCAAGACCGCGAAATATGATCTTTTTTCCATTTTGTGATAGCTTTGGTTCAGGTTGATGTATGTCATCTTCACTTATTTGTATTGAAGTTAAACTTCCCCTGTTATACAAATACAATTTTCCTGGCTGGCTTGATGTGATCAAAATACTACCTGAAAATGGATGAATAGCATCGCTTGTCTTTGGGGTACTTATAACAGGAAGATCTTGAGTGCTGGCAGTAGTAGGCAAACTTGATGGAGTTGATTCAGACAGTTGAGCTTGAGGAGTACGAATGTTTTGTGAAACTGTACACCCTGCCAATAAGCCCAGGGAAATATATCCAATTATTATCCAAATCCCATATTTATTCATTTTGTTTTTCTTTAAATAATTCATTAAGAATTTTGAAAATATAGTAACTTCTCACCTGTTTGATTATCTATTTGCGTAAACTTGTTTGTTAAAAAAGAATACCAATATGGGTGTTAAATCTTTGTAAAGTTTTTGCTCCCTAAGGAAGACCACACAATTGAAAATTGAGAAATCGTGATAAGCGGATCAAAGTGCCAACACGATTCTTTCTTTTCTCAAGAACTTTAAGCCGATATACGATAACAAAAAAACACACAATAAACCCAAAATATAACCGCCCAAAATGGCGGGACTTATGCCAAAAGAAGAATGAGCACCTGACCGAAATATGAGAAGATAAACGATAAAGTTTACGATCAGGCTACCCATAGAATGATTCAAATACATTAACAACAATGTGTTTACACAGATTGTTCCAAATAACAGAACTGGAGATATGAAAAAGAGAATCCACCCGACACTTGAAGGAAAAATAAGAGTTGCCAATCCCAATGGCCAATTTGCCTGAAGAAAAACAATGATTACACAGAATAAAGAAGGGATGTAACTGAGGATAAAAATTGCCAGAGATTTCCCCAATAAGATCGAAGCTAAAGATAAAGGCGTTGCTAAAATCGTCTCCATACATCTTTGCCGCATATAATCCTGGACTTGTAAAGTTGACAAAGCCCAACTGAATACTATTTCCGTTGACAGAAAAAAGAAAGCCAGGTATGTATCAATTCTGATTTGCGGGTCAGGGATCAGGTTTGTGTACGCCATGGATAAATATGTGCCGACATAAAATGATACGAGATAAGTAAAGAGAAATAAAAACTTATAATTAACGTGAATTCGGGTTAAGCGGGCAAGGGCAGACACCTGTCCAATCCCAGGGATGGTTTGGTTGGTTTGTGGCAATAGGCAATCAAGCCACACAGCACATTGACAAAGAAATTCGGAATACTGCGATGACGAGAATGCTCGATCTGGGAAATGTTTTTGAGCTGATCGATGATGGATTCAACAATCGCTCTCCGTCTCAACAAGATGCGATCAGTCATCAGCATCAACTGGTTCCTCATGTTGTTGCGCAGCTTGGTAATCAATTGGATATCAAACATTTCTCGCAAAGCCTTGGCTAATTCCTTGGAGATATAGCCTTTATCTCCGAAAAGCTTGCCGAACAGCTTCTTAGCCAGACCTGGAACCGGCTTGCGATCATCGACATTGCCGGGCGTGATGCAGAACTGCAAGATTTCGCCTCGATCATTCACCACCAGGTGCAGCTTGAAGCCAAAGAACCAGCCCATTGAAGTTTGCCCCCGAGCTGCCAATCCTGCAAATACCTTGTGGCAGTGGATACGCTGGTTGAGGCAAACGTCCAGCGAGGTCGAGTCGATGAAGGAAATCCCGGTGCAGTTACCCAGGCAGCAGGTTCGCAGATACACGAGCAGCGGCACGAGCGTAGAAGGGATGTACTCGACAAAACGCGAGTAGCTGACCAGACCGGGAAATTCCGAGCGCCAGGATTTCAAGACCTGATCCACATAGTAGGCTTTGAAGTCCCGGTAATGGGATTGATGAAAGGCAATCAGAATGGTCATAATCTCGCTGATCGTCAGGGAACGAGCTCGTTGGCGCTGCCTTTGGCCGCTGGTAAGCAACTGTCGGTTCCAGAAAGGCAAAAATGCCTGGCAAAAATCATCGACATCGCAGAACAACTCGAGTAAACTGTCCATCGAGGGCCTCTCTTCGGGATTGGACTACTGTTGTGGTGACAAAAGTTTACTCCCGTTTTGAGACCCTCTTCTTATCCCGAACTCACGTTAATTAGTAATCACCAGCAATTCTCTTTTTGCTACTGCGACAATATCATTGAACCTCATGATGTTCCTCCTCCTTTACAATTGAAATATACAGGTCCTCTAAGCTGTCTTTAATTTGGGTAATCTCTTTAATTGGGATGGAATTTTGAGCAAGTGTATTAAAAAGGGGTAATCGCGAAGGATCGTCTATTAACTCAATGAAAGCAACCTCTTTTTCTATCTTAAAATGAGTGACATAAGATAAAGAACTTAATAGATTAGCTAATTTTGGAATAGCTTTACTTTTTTCCAACTTGACTTCGAGAGTTGTTTGATTGTTTGGCCTTAACAAATCAGCAATTGCCCCCTGGAGCATAATATTTCCATGTTTCATGATCACTATCCTGGTGCAGATCCGTTCCACCTCATCCAGGTCATGCGAATTGATATAAATTGTAATTCCCGCCTCTCTTGACAATCTGAGGATCAGGTCTCTGATATAGACAGTTCCCTCTGGGTCAAGATTCGATGTCGGTTCGTCGAGAAATAAAATCCTTGGCTCGTGTATCAAGGCTCTGGCGAGCGATAGTCGTTGTTTCATCCCTTTTGAAAAAGTACCTACTGATTTCTTTATGTATGAAGACAAGTCCACTTTATCGAGCATTTCAAGAATCCGGTCTCTGCGCTTTTCTTTCGCTAATCCATAAACCTGAGCAAAGAAATCGATATTTTGGTAAGCAGTAAGTCTTTCATTTAACCCATGATCTTCTAGAACGAAACCAATCCCATTTTTATCCTCTCTGGACATGCTTAATGGATTCTGCCCCAACACCTTAACATCACCAGTATCGTGCACGATCAAGCCTAACAAGATGCGTAATAAAGTGGTTTTCCCAGATCCATTCGGCCCTAAGATCCCAAATACTGATCCATTTGGAACCTGGAAATTGATATCTGATAAGACGGTGTGTCCTCCCAACGACTTCGTTACATGTTTTACTTCAATGATGGTATTTTCCATAAGGTTCTCCGAAAAAGAACGATCAATCGTAGAGATGTGGTAATCCAATAAGCAATTTCCGAAGAGAACATTAACAATCTAATCAAGTTTCGTCAAGCTGTTTACGACCTCGGCATAATCCGCTGGCGTGATGTAGTGTTTGAACTGCAGCATGCGATGATTACCTTAGAAACATCTAAGCGGTGCCCAGCGGAGTTAACCCCAAGCGGTAGCCAAAACGAACGGCTTGGTAGTTGAGGTCACGCACAATGCGCTTGCAATTATGCATTTCTTAGGCTTACACCTTTTAATCTTTGACATTGGGTATGATTCTTTAACTTAGCAGAAATATTCTGTGCCACTTGTGAGAGGTTGGGCTAAACTTTGGAATTCATTACGAACCTTTCAATGTCTTTTTTTTATATTTTTTAATGGACTACTTCATATAAATATAATGACAACGTGTCTTTGTTATTTGTGTCCTGTCCTATTATCAACAAGTATAGCCGTGCAAACAACTTGAAAAAGCCATAACCTAATAAAACTCCAAATGCGTTAAATATTGCATCGTTAATATCAACTACACGGTAAGGGTATCTCAATGCAAGAGACAGCAGAAGTTGCGCTATCTCAAGTCCTAATCCAAGGAATATGGAAACACTAACTATTTTTTTGACATTCATCCTTGTTAAAAAATTTATACCGAATCCAAAGGGCAAAGTTAGAAGAATGTTGTAAACTAATAATCTTAATCCACCCGCGGTCAACCCTAATTGACCAAAATAGAACGGCACAAAATTTACAGAAGACAATATCTGTAAATGCCTCATTGCATCTGAGAATGACCCACTTATTTCTAAGGGAAAAAATACTTTGTCAATTCCGTACATCAAGTACACACCAAACAGAGATAAGAAAAAAATGTATGGCAAATTATGCTTTCGTCTCCATTGGGTAAATAGAATTACAATGAACACCAATGTTACTAAAGGGAATACTGGAATACCTAGATTACCAGTGTATAGATACATTCTTGATCCTCTGAATAAGGATTCTCGTGGACAGAGAATAGCATCGGTCCACGAGAATCGAGATACTTTTCATGGTGTACTAAGTGTACCCGACCCTTCTACTTCACGATTATCCGTTTCTGCTCTCCAAATTTTCATAAAGTAGCTTCCCGATGTTACGTTAGTGCATCCGTAACTAAAAGAGACTGTGTCTCCCCAACTTGCTGGAGCAGCGACTTTTCCAACTGCGCACATTTTTTGATGTATAAGGGTATCTTTCCATACTTCGAAAGTCCATCCCTGGTTCCCATTGGGTGAGCCATATATTGCAGTTGTTTCAAGGGTTCCAGCGATGGTTAAATACCCGGCATTCATCTGGTGAAAGACCCCATTGTCGTGACCATTCACTATTCGGCCATCGTAATAGGCGAGAAAATACCAGCCGCTACTGTTTGCCATTACAGGAGTGACCACAACGCTGCCAGTAACGTCATGGCGATAGTTATGACTCTGTTTTTGAAAAATTGATTCCTCATTACATTCACCTGTCCCCTTCCATCCTGATTTTTGAGTCTATCTGTGCCGTTGATTGAAAAAGCTTTCAATAGTTGTACTCTATGATATATTTTTAACTTCTAATCACCTCCGTAACTAGAAATGGCATTTTCCAATCTAGTCTTCATTAGCTTTGCGTTTGTAATTAACAATCAATCTATGGATAAGTCATGATTGACGCAGTATTGAGCGTACCGCCATCTCCGGCGTAACCGGAATCCTGCCAGTAGTATTGGATGTAATCATGCCCCCTGAGAGTTTGACCGGAACAATTGGACTTTAGTTGGGCCATACCATCCGCTCTTGATGAAATGTTATATCCCATCATCCAACTGTAATTGCTATCGTATGCTATGATTGATACGTAATCGATAGTGTAGTTACAACTGCAATAGGTTTGCCAGTACATTAGCCCTAATTGATCCATATATGTCACCGGGGATGTGCTCATAGAGTAGCCGCCGTTCCAATGATAGTTCCCTTGATCGGTGATTCTATTGTTGTAGGTAATCGTGGTAACGTTGTGGTAATTTGATGAGGCAGCTCGTACTACAGAAACTGTTGCCAAGCAAAGAACTACTGTGAGGAAAATGAGTAGAATTCTCTTTTTCATTTTGTCTCCTTCACTCAAAAAGTGCGTTTATGTCTTCAGGAAAGGCCTCAATACTCTCAATGCCGAAAATTTGTATGGTGAAAGCCTGGACCTCATTTCCCTCAAGATCGATATAATCGCGCCCGATCTGCCTAATCAGCCCAGTATCATTTGAAATGCTATAGTTTTCCCTGATCGCGCTATAACTAACTCCTTTAGGTTTTACTTCTGGGTTGTCTATTGGAGTCGTAATGGAAAATTTGGTTTCATTTCCTTCTTGACTCACGACAAGATCAGCTGATTTCTCTCGCGAAAAGATATCCGCAAAACCAAAGTCGAGTGTTTTTAGGAAGAAATCCTCGGGTTCGGTACTGCCCAGATCGGGGAAGGTAAGGTTCGTAAACTTCTTATCCTTATAAACAACCGTTTGGGTAGTTGCAGGATCACCCGTGTCTGTGATACTTACATATGCAATCACCTGACCACCTACTCCCAGTTGATACCACTCATCAATTTTTTCGAAGGTTGGAATGAGTTCGCCGTTCGCAAAAGTAGCGGAATTGCTGGAAAAAATCTGCCTTTCCTTGGAAATATGCAAAAGGCTAGGTGCCAAGAGCGTTATTGCCTCTGTATTGTTTTTCTCTATAACCTGTTGAATTTCCAGATAGCTTGTTGAAATAGGGTTGCTCGTAATGGGGTAAGATTGTTCGCTGATCGGGTTAGGAACAAGGGCTTCTTGGATCTGAACAGGCGCGGCGGGATCTTGCCCGGAAGGGATTAGCCAACCTAGCCATTTTGGCGCTTGTGCTGAAGCTTCTGTGTAGATCATAAAACCGAACACAATCATTAGAAGCGCCAGAAGTGCTGAAACCTGGCCTTTTTTCTTTCTCATTATTTACCTCCGTTCTATTCACAAGAGAAACATTGTCTTTGCCAATTATCCAGAAATAATTTGGCAATCATTCATACCAGTCTTTCGCGATTGTTGTCCTTGATTTACCACCTAAACTAAGTTGGTTTCCATACCATCTAAATATAGATATAACAAATCAGGTGTTAAGTCTTCGTAAAGTTTTACAAATGCTTGAATTTTGTTTACTAGGTTTCGAATGTTAAAACTTTACAAAGATTTAACGCTTCAAATGGTATGACTTAAAGCACAAAATGACCAATGGGAGGATAATCAATGAACAAGAAGAGAAATTTCCTTTATTTGTTTGCGGGACTATTCCTTGCATTATTTCTTACCGCGGCAAGCCCAACAGGAATAAACAATAGTGGGCAACATTGTTATGCCTTAATTGCTCCAATTGAAGAGGGTGGTAATGGTTCTTCAAGGGTAATCAAGGCAGAATGTTTTGATAATTTTGGTGATTCAATTTATGCGGCTACGAATGGCCGAGTACAACTCAATAGCTCCATTCAACCAGAAGCAGTCACTGATGAAATCTTAAATTTTTACAATGGAGGGGTTTCACCAAGCAGCCAAGTGGTAATTGGTATCGATTGGGATAATACCAATTTTGGAGGTAGTTCTTATACTTGGGTAGTGAGTGGGAGTGGATGCTCTAGTTCTACCCAATCCAGTGTTTCTCCAATGAACAATTTACGCTGATGGCTAAGGTGAAGGCGTGGATTGTATAACGTCGATTAATTCCTCTGGCTTTTCTACCGGCGGGTAAGGAGTAGGCGAGGTTATCGTAGCTGATTGGAAATCAATGGACAACATCCATGGGCCAACAATTGTGGTGGTAAATGCGGTTTCGACCATGTCGTATGCTTCTTGGTAGGTCATATTATCTGGATAAGAAACCACTTGAAACCAGTGTTGTGGCTGACCGTTCGTTTCATATTTCCAGCAGTAAATTTGAATACTTTTCAGTTCTCTAATTTCTCTACTCACAGCTTCGCAATCTTTCATCTCCACCTGTCCAGGATTAGTGTTATCAATAATCACTTGATTAATTCCTATTTGGAAATCTGATAGTGGAGAACCTATAGAATAACTATAAGGGATGGTAAAAATAAAACACCTCTGATCACTCACGAAAGATGTGGAAGGGTATGCAGGATATATGGGCAGGTAATCTGTAGAATAGGCTAAATATCCATTTGATTCTAGTTTTGCTTGAGGAATCCAATTGTGATTATCGGGTATCATGATACAAGCGTTCAGCCAGGTCACTGATGGATTCAAGGCTACTCGATTTACCTGGATGACAATGCTATCCCCGATAAATTTTTGTGAATTTTGCCACGTTAGTTTTTCTTTTATTTCAGCGTATTTTACGTTGAGAGTAAAAGAACCCAGAGAGGGTAAGGTAACCATTGATTGTGGTCCAAATAATGCGTTTACCTGACCCAATTCAATAAGGATATCGGATGAATCGAATAATTCTGGTAAGGGGTCATTTTGAAAATAATTAGTGCCATCCGGCAAAGAACGATCTTCATTGAAATGAGTCAGGCTAAATAGGTAATCGGTAAATCCACCCTGATGTCGTTTAATTGCGCAATACCAATTGTTATGGCTTTTGATTTTATAAAGCTCATCCAGGGAGATCTGATCAGGATTCTTGTAGAGCAGATAGCTTTTCCCACCGTTCTCTAGATCAATACGCGTAATTGGGCATTGTAGAGTGGCTTCCTGGGCAAGTGGATAGTTTTTCACAAGGATCTCTATTCCCAGACGGCCTTCATCGCGGTAAGCCCAGGTGATTTCTAGATCTACATTGGCATTATTAACGGATGTTGAAGTCCTTTCAACAGAAAGATCTTTTACCCATTGATAATTACACCCAGTGACAACAAAGCAGACGATCAACAATCCATTTAGTATTTTACTGATGTATAAAGTTTTTTTCAATGCAGCACTCATTTGATTTTTATCGTCCATGGCCCATAAATCGCCCCCTCAATTGTGTCGATTATTATAGAGTTTGCCAGTGTCTGTGTCATTCCACTAGGCAATTCTAGATCAGTATAATAACCTGCCATGCTGAAATTACATTGAAAATTGATACCTGGGTATTCGATGATCAGATTTTGACGGGCAGTCTGACAAGCCACATTCGGATCACCAGGTGGAGGAGACATTCGAAGGCTGCCATCCATAATCAACTTCACATCGCTAGATTTCTCAATGTCGTTTGCGCCTGCCTGGTAGGTAACTACCATACATCCTTCTCCGCTTGAAAAATCACTGCCCCCAGATACAAAAGGTACCTGAACTTGATTAATCAATAATTTCGGACTTCGATCCAATGAGTATGTATGCAATGATACCGATAAGCATAGATTTATTGTGGTGGTTTGCTCATCAGAAGAGATATTTGTTATTGTAATGGTGATACCATTAGCAGATATCTCCCCGCCAGAAACTGATGAAGAAGTTTGGCCAGATTTACTGACATGGATTTTTACCCATAAATTACCACCATCTACAGGGATTATTTCCCCGGCTTCATTTATTATCGCCCAGTACACACTATAAATCCCCTCGGATTGAGGTGCGGTCAAGGGAACAGAGAGTAACATTGTCTCTCCTGGTGAAGTTTGTTGTGAGAAACTAATCTGGGGAACAGATCCTAGCGTATTTCCCTCTGGAGAAGCAATTAACACCAGATGATAATTCGTGGTCCATGTAGAAGCGCCAGTATTTTTTATCTCCCAGGTCTTTGTAAATGCCTCGCCAGGTTTCAAAATTGAATTATCTGGATAATTTTCACTAACAAAAGAGGCTTTATCTAGCGATGATGTGGATGTCATTACTGGAACCAATGTCTGAGCAGGAGATAAAACTGTGGCAGTTGTATAAGGGTGAGTGGCTCTGATCGCTGTGGAAAAAAATATCTGGGTCGTGGGTTCTTTGGTTGATTGTTGTTCTGAAACACAGCCAGTCAATAGGAAAACAACGAAAACACAAAGTAATATTCGCTTGTAAAGAATCCTTGGTTTGGTCATCATAACCTTTTCTTTTTTATAATTGGTGGAAAATAAAGAAGACTATCCGATAGAGGTAGAAACAAGTCTCCACCGGATAGTCTTTTTATCTTTTGTTATTGCAAATTTACTACTTCTTGCCAAGTTTCAGGCACTTCTTCGATCGTTGCTTGTTGGATCAATTGGAATGCCTGGTCATCACTCATACCGTCTGGTTTAGCGAGAATTTGAATATAGGCACCACCCCCGCCCTTACCTTTTTCGATGACGACAGTAAAATCAATTTGGGGTTGAGTTTCTTGAAGTCGCTTTTTAATCGCCACTAAACCAGTCTCTGTCAACAAGCCACCTTGATAATCCGCTGTGAGTTTTTCCAGCTTTAATACCGCTGTTTTGGACATCTTTTCTGTCACAGTGACAGGGAATGTAAATTGATAACATCTGGTTTGAGATTTCGCCGTATTCGGATCTTTGGCGTTAATCAATGCCACCTCGCTGTTTGAAATGACCTTTCCATCTACAATTAGGGTAGCGTAAGGGCCCCACTGTTCGAGTGATGGCAAGAAAATGCAGAGTTCAGCTTGAATGTCATTCTGATGGATTTCGACCTTCTGTAAGGCTATATTATTGTTGGCGGACAGAACACTGGAGTTTGCTTGTGCTTTCGTCAGAGAATTGAACAAAGCAAAACTCAATACTGTTGCGAAAATTACAATTCCCAAAAAAAGAAAATGCTTTTTCATCGTAAATCTCCTTTTTTTCATGTTATTTTCCTCCAGTTGCAATTAGATTAGTGACATCAGATGGCGCTTCAGATGCTACGCTGTATTCGAAATTATCTGTTACTGATGAAAGAACCAAAGACATATCATCCAGAACATAATAATGTTCATATTTCAACAATAATCCTGTTTGAGAGTTAAAAGTGAACTTCTCGTATTGCCCCCATACCGGCTTGTCCAATTGAATATTGATCCATTGTTTGTCTGTTGTGGAAAACTGAGTGCGGAGTTCAATCAAGGATACGGATTGATTAGCCAATATTTCCTGTTTGAAGGATAATTCAAGTGGGGAGTTACTTTCCACAAGAGTCTGAATGCTGCTCACAAGGTACAAATCGTAAGCCGGTGTATAAGGATCCTTTTTTACTTTTTGACCATCATTCCACAGGGAGGTTAATTCGCCATTCACAAATACCCCTAATGGGACCTTACCGGTTTCGGAAGAAATAAGATAATCCACCTGCTCGGTCACCTTTTGATTTCCATCAAAATGGCTCCAGAACTCTTTTCGATATTGTGATGGTAAGGGTTTGGGACTATTCAATGGTAGGAGGTCATATTGGTCAAATGTTATTGATGTCCAGCCTGGTTGCATTAGATAGGTGTTCTCCAAGTCTTTATACCGAGACAATTCCTGAAGAATTTCCTCGTCGGTAGAAGGTGATGAATCTATGACATTATCACTGACATTATTAATTGAGACGAGTTTGGAATCATTATTTTTCTCATTTTCGATATTTTGTGAAGTAAAAGAAATAAGGTCGGTAACCTTATTCGTTAAATTTCCATTTTCAATCTTGTGAGTTGTCATGGAGTATGCATCAAAACCGTTAGAGGCAATTGCTTTTCCAACTAACGTCCCGGATAAAACGGTGACGATCAACAATACTAGGAAAGCTAGCTTTTTCATGTTTGCTCCTTTTTTACAATCAATTGTCTATTTTCGAAATAGCATCTAGAATGCATATTACCAAAACCGGTGTTAAATCTTTGTAAAGTTTGTGATTTTGAGCAATTCCATTATTCTTTAAAACCCAATGTTAAAACTTTATGAAGATTTAACATTGGGGCTGGTATGATTTAGTATATAAAATCATCATCGGGAGGATAATCAATGAATAATAAGAGTAGTTTGTTATTATTACTTGGAGGACTTTTTCTCGTTTTGTTTCTCACTGCGGCAAGCCCAACAGAAATAAACAATAATGGGCAACATTGTTATGCCTTAATTGCCCCAATTGAAGAGGGAAGTAATGGTTCTTCAAGGGTAATCAAGGCAGAATGTTTTGATAATTTTGGTGATTCAATTTATGCGGCTACGAATGGTCGAGTCCAACTCAATAGCTCAACTCAACCAGAAGCAGTCACTGATGAGGCCTTGAATTCCAGCAATGGAGTAAGTTCGTCAAGCAGCCAGGTGGTGATTGGTATCGATTGGGATAGTACCAATTTTGCAGGTAGTTCTTATACCTGGGTAGTGAGTGGAAGTGGATGCTCCAGTTCTACCCAATATAGTGTTTCTTCAATGCCATCAGGTTGGGACAATCGAGTCTCTTCAGCAAGAGGGTATTCAAACTGCAATTACTTCTATCATTACCAGAATACAAGCTATGGTGGAACATCGGTTGTATGCAATACCGATTGTTCTTCAATGGGCTCTCTTGATAATGCGACTTCTTCAGAGAAATGGACTTATACTCCATAGTTAGGTAGATATATGAGACTATTAGTGCTTGAAGACGAAAAAGATGTAGCCAATGCCCTTCTCATTGGATTATCACGGGATGGGTATGCCGTTGATGTTGCTGAAAATGGGAACAAAGCGCTTGAAGCTTTAGCAGTCAATGATTATGATCTGTTAGTGTTAGATTTAAATTTGCCGGATATGGATGGACTTGATATATGCCGTTTGGCACGAGAAAAACATCCGCCACTATTAATTCTCATTCTTACCGCTCGGGGGAAACGGAAAGACATCGTCACCGGTTTAAATAACGGTGCAGATGACTATTTAATCAAACCATTTCATTTACAAGAATTACTTGCACGAATACGAGCTTTATTACGCCGTGATTTGCGCGCAAGAAAGCCAATTCTTAGGATTCGGGAAATTTCTCTTGATCCAGTAGAAAAAGTGGTCTGGAAGTCAGATCGCAGGATTCAGTTAACTCGAAAAGAATTTGGCATTCTGGAATATTTGATGCGGCATCCAAACGAAGTGATCAGTCAGGAAGAGCTTCTTGAGCACGTTTGGGGCACAATGACCAACGTTTTCTCAAACACAGTCCGGGTTCATATACAATCGTTGCGTGAAAAGCTCGAAGATGACAGCACAACACCTAATTATATCGAGACAGTCATTGGTACTGGCTACCGATTTGTCCAACTGGAATATGAATCAACAGAAGATATACCCAATAAAGAAAGCGCAAATGAGTAAACAGAAGCTAGAATCGATGAGTTTGCGTCAGCGAATTATTTGGTTAACCAGTGGAGCCGTATTTATTATTGGTTTGCTTTTGGTCATTTTTGTCAATTTGATCGCCCCTATTTTCATCACTCGCGAAGTTGGCTCTCCAGATACCCAAATACTCATAAATACAGTGGACGCAAATGGTAATCCCATTACTGTCCTGGCTGAAACTCCAGGACCGGCTGGGTATACGCTCTGGCACAACCCTGGGATTTCAAGAGCTGATCCTCTACTTGTTGTTCGAATATTATCAGTGATTGGGCTAATCAGTATCACAGGCGTGGGTTTTTTCGCTGCAAAACTAGTCGCAAAAGAATCCCTAAAGCCAGTGACTCAGATCAGTGACACTGCTCGACAAATCAGCGTTCAGAATTTGGATCAAAGGTTGAATTATCAGGGAGAGAGTGACGAAATCAAGACACTTGCTGATTCTTTTGACCGTATGCTTCAGCGTCTACAAACAAACTTCGAGGATCAAGGCGAATTTATATCCAACCTCGCTCACGAGCTTCGCACTCCTTTGACCTCCTTACGAATGAACCTGGAAGTATTGAATTCCAGTCCCCAAGCAAAGCTTGAAGATTATCAAGATTTCTCTGCCACAGCCGAGCGCTCGATCACTCGGCTTGAACGCTTAGTGGAAGATTTGCTCTTATTGGCCAAAGCCGAAAGAGAAATCGATTGCCGTCCAATCATCTTGGGAGTGCTATTCGAAGAAATTCTCGAGGAACTAACCCCAATTGCAGAAAGAGAAAATGTAGAACTCAAAATGAGTGGAGACCTTGAGCTTGAGGTAAAAGGCGACCCCGAATTATTTAATCGCGCCGTGGCAAATTTGATCGAGAATGGAATCCATTACAATCATCCCGGCGGTTATGTTGAAATATCCGCTCGCAAAGCTGACAATCAAGTCATTATTGAGATAAAAGACAACGGTATAGGAATCTCAGAAAGCCAGCAATCTCATATATTTGAACGCTTTTATCGCGCAGAAGCAGGGACAGCGAATCAAAATGGTAAGGGATTAGGTCTTGCAATCACGGCCCATATTATTGCTCTCCACTATGGCCGGATTGAAATAAAAAGTGAGTTAGGGAAGGGTAGTATTTTTCAGATTTATCTTAAACCTGCAAACTAATTATTGCTTGCATGATCTAAAAAACCACCTAAACCTGATAGAGATTATTGAGACCTGTCCGGCATTGATAAAATCCAAAATTCCATGAAATATCAAGTCATTAGTGTAATGGAAATAATTTTCCTGATTTCATCTCAAAAGCAAGGTTAGTCAATAAGTTGATCTCTTCTAAGCTGTGGCTAGTAAGAAGAATGGTTATTCCCTTTTCATTTAGTTTCTGTAACAACTGATGAATATTCTCTATTCCTTCTGGATCCAAACCAGAACTTGGTTCATCGAGTAAAACAAGGTCAGGGTTTTCCATTATCGCAATCGCAATTCCTAATCGTTGCCTCATGCCAGTTGAATAACTCTTTGTCGGTCTCTTATCATCTGGATCCAAACCAACTGACTTAATCGTATCCTTAATATTATCTTTATTAATCAAGTTACGAATCTTTGATAGCAAAAGTAAATTATCATATCCGCTATACTGAGATAGCAAACCAGGTTCTTCAATTAATGCACCTGTGTTTCTTGGAAATTCAATATCCTTTCCCAAGATCTCATTAAAAATCTTAACTTCGCCCGAGGTTGGAAAGACTAATCCACTTATCACTCGCAATAGCATACTTTTTCCAGCACCATTATGACCAATAATTCCAGCGATTGACCCGACAGGGATTCTGAAATTAATATCCTCTAGAATTACTCTCCCTCTTATCTGTTTAGATAGATTTGTTACAGAAATTGCATCTTTATGGACTGTTGCTTTTTCCGAAGCCATATAATACTCCTTGGTTGTATAAAATTAAGTTGACCTCATTCAACATTTTGAATGGAAGCGAGTGATATCCAGCCTTTTTACTACCCAGAAACCAATAATTACCGAGACTGCTAAAAGAGTCGTATTATATAAAATAGACCATAGGAAAGAAAGGTCAGGTATCGTGACATCAATGAATGTATGTCGGACTAGCATGGTTTGTGTCCCAGGAAGCCACCGAACCAACCAGGGGTGATTAACACTTATAAAGCATGAAACCAACAAAATGCCAATTATTAACAAAAAACTATAAATCGATCTTCTGCAAAATAACGAAAATGTCATTTGAAGGCAGCCTAATGCAAACATAGAAGAAACATACAGTAGAGAGATGAGCAAAATAAGTTGCCCACCTGAAAAATCCTGGCTGTTTGGCCATAGACTGGTTAGTGTCACCGAACTGTTGTAACTATTTAGATTAATTGGATTAGCAAAACTCAATCCTAAAGTAATTGTCAGTATCAACCCTGTCACATAAATTAATGAAAAAACGAAGAGGGTAAGAACTTTACCTGACCACCATCCCCATCTAGAACCAAGGATCGGCAATAGAACAGAACCTCTTTGTGACAACTCGTCATAAGCCATATCGCCAATTAAAAAATAAAAAAGCATCTGAGGGATAAACCATACAAGAATTTCAATCAGGGATAAGCTTCCATTTCCTGGCCCACTAAAGAAAAGAAAATAGAAATCACCAACACTCTTGATGGAGGAAGTGTTGTCTGCTGCGATTTTCCAACCTTCAAGAACAAAGAACAAACCAAATAAAAAGGCGAGACGCCAGCGAGTAGATGTATGTAAATTGAAGGAAATGACCCTTATAATCGATAGTTTCTTCATCGCAAATGGGCACCTCCGAAGAAGTCTTTCCTTTTACCTAATTGCATTCCAGAAAATAACAATAGCAGTATCCAAAATGACCAGTACAGTAGGGAGAAGTGAAAAGAACTGACCGGAAGTAATTCCTGCATTTTTGCATATTGGAGGTTCAGAATCATGTGTTGTGGAAAAGAGAGACTTGTGATAGCAGGTGAAAACGAACCTTTATAGATAATTAATCCTACAAAATTTAGTGCGACACCCGCCAGAAAGCCGACTATACTGCGGCGCGAAAATGTTGATATTACCAATGTAAAAAGACCCAAACCAAACCAACCAAGATTCAATAAACTCAATACTCTTATAAAAAGTGGAAATGGAAGAGTGGCCAACATTCCTGCCGATAAATATGAGTTTTCAGGAACAAGTTGTGCCCCTAAGCTCCACTTTTCCTGAATAGAAAAACTAAAACTAGTAATTCCAAAAACAATGGTAATATTGATTGTGGCAAAGCAGATTACAGAAATTCCAAGTAATACGACTTTGCTTACCCACCACTTTTCTCTTGAACCTAACTTTAATATGAGGGTTTGACCAAATTCTGATTCAGTTGTGATATCAAAGATTAAAAACAGAAATATGTTATTTAAAACGAATAGAAGATAGTTACCATTCGAAAAAACTGAAAATAAAATATCCCAAACGTTGTATGAATTACCATAAACGGTTCTTTGCAATACAAATCGATTGGTTTCATTTGATCCAATTAATAGCGCGATCAGAACAGGGATGAGCCACCTCTTGCGGATGATTTTTCCAGTTATTTGGATCCAAACGAAACGAGCCATTCGACTAATCTCAGAATATCCGTCCGTCATTGTCCCTTCTCTATTTCCGAAAATATATAATCTGTGGGGACGAAAAAGAAATGCATAATCTCAGGCTCTCACTTCTTTTGCGTGAGAACCCAGGAAAAAGCCCATTGAGCTAGCCAGGAAGATCCCTCCCAAGCTAATGCCGATGTGAATCCATGTTATTCCGATTAACCAATGTGGAACTAAAGATGATAACGGTGACCATGCGGGCTGCCTGAAAAGGGCTAATAAGTAATGCGTTATCATAAAAAGCACAAAGGGGGTGGCAAGCACAACATACCTGTTCTCTATAAACATTGAAAGGGACAATCCCAGAATTGCGTAAACCATACCAAATATACATCCCAATCCGATTAACAAAAAAATATATAAGTCAGGATTATTTTGATAAAAATATCCAAATGGCCCTAAAGCCTCTGGCGTGGATATAATTCGTAGTTCATAAGGATTTGTATTTATACCCCGGGGAAACACAATGTTCATAACCAGGAAAAAAATAGTCATGGGAATTGCTATTGCAAACCCACCGGATAAGCCCGTGGAACAATATTTTGCAAAAAGATATTCCTTATATGATGATCGGCTCAATATATTTCTTAAGAATCCTGAGGTTCTATCATTCAGATAAGAATCGGAGAAAGGTAGAACTGCCAGTAATGGCCCGAGCAATCCAATTATCCCTCGTTGTGACCATATAAATGCATCATAAGAGTTATTATAAAAGAGTGGTAATTTTGACAAATACTCCGAGGTCATTGGTGGGCCAGATAAATAATCGGACAAACCTTGGCTGAGCGCCAGTAGACCGATTACAACGGCTGCTAAGAATCCATAATTTATGAATGCACGCTTCAACTCTTCTCGAAACATATATTAATCCTTAGGTTTCAAAAAAATAAAAGAAGAGCAAGTATGGACGTAATATATACATTCCCATACTTGCTCTTAATTACTTGGTCTGCTAGAAACCACAACTTCCGGGATTATCTGGGCTCCACCACCCGGTAGCTTGAACGTCAACAGGTATAAATATTGTCGTGGCGATGCGAGCGTGATATGAAGACCCTGCCGTTGAAGGGTTAAGTGTATATTCCCTTCGCTGGTCGTTACTGATAGATTGATAACCCGCGGCGACACTGCCGTTAAGAAGCTCGATCCTTGCGTTGAGTGTGTAACCTCCCCCAATTTGGTCACTACAAACCACTGCTTTATCAGAAGAACTTACTTTTGTAACGTTGCTGGTTGTGTTTGATCCACCAAGTTTAGGAATCGTCATATTGTATGTACTGAAACTTCCAGCAGCAATTGCCTTTCCGACCAACGTCACAGAGAGAACTATGACTATCAGTCCTGTTACCAGTGATCGCATTTTCATTTTTTCTCCTTTCTTGAAATCTTCCCTTGATTTATTGGACACATCAATCATGCATATTTTATCAAAACGCATGTTAAATCCTTGTAAAGTTTTCACCTTTAAAGCTTTATTTGTTCACATCCAAATCACGACTTCGCTTACCGTTATTTTTCACTATATTCGAACATGGATTCAATCAAACCCTTACAAAATTTGGATGTGAAAGAATCATGTGATAACCTGACTAGATTTCAGAATTCCTCTTAAATAATCAGCGGCATTGACTAAAGCACAGATGTTCTATAATAATAGGAGGTTTTACTCAAAAATAATGAGATTTCATCTTTACCAACTATTGAAAAATTTTAATAACTTCGAGAGATTGTGAGCTCATTATCTGTGATGAGCTAAAAAGAAGAGAGATGTATAAAGGTTCTGCAAGAAGGCGGAATCAAGGTTTCCTTGTTCGTAACAAGCCGTGAGGAAAGAGTCATTTTCCCTTGACCACCTAGGATAAGAATATTTTTTTGATAATATTAAGTGTAGACAATCTTTGATCAATCGTTGGCTGGACAGAACCTTCTGGGTGCAGATGTGTGTCCAGCTTTAATTTTTAAGCACTTGCACTGATGCAGAATGGATAGGAGCGCCTTCTGATTGCCACTTTCGCCGTTTTAACCCTGTTTTTTACATGTATGGTCTACGATCTCCGCAACCACCAGATCCCCACGCCATTAACCGTTGGCGGGATGGTTGGTGCAGGTGTGTATGCCCTTTTCAATGGTTTATGGGCTCCAGTATTGTTGATGATTGCACTGACACACGTATCAGATTTCAACCTCCGAGAAAAACGTCTGGCATTCGCCTTTACGTTGTCCGCATTTTCCGCAATTTTTCAACCTTCAGCGGCGTTGATTTGCCTTCTCATCCTTGTCGTGTGGGTGCTTTGGGAATTTGGTGTTTTGGGAGGTGCGGATGTCAAGCTGATAATTGCAGCTGCCCTGGTTCTTGGAAATCCAATTTTTCTGATCCCGATATCAATTGTCGGTGGAGTGCAGGGCGTAATCGCAAGCCTTCAGAAAAAGAGGGAAATTCCTTTTGTCGTATCAATTTTTTGTGGAACTTTGTTGTTCGTTCTCTATCCATATTTCTCCTGCTTCTTGGGAAAAATGTGATGAATTCGTTATCAAGGTAATTTCGATTTTCAATTTGTTTACCAATTCTGTACGCAGGACTTCGTAAAGAGGAAGGAGGTGATTGGCATTGCGTTTCCTAAAGGATAACCGGGGAATCGAGTCGACTGAGGTCGCATTGATCATTGCAGTAGTTGTTCTGGTGGCTTATGGTGCATACCGGTTGCTGGGCCAAAATATCGCTGCCATCGTGACAGATATTGCTGGAAAAATCTAGTCAAATCAATGGTCTGCCAGCAATGTCCCCTTCGGGGATTTTCCAAAAACTGGCAGATCAATTATTCCTCAAGGAGGATTATGAGGTTTATTAAAGACACTCGTGGGATGGAATTGCTAGAGGCTGCAATTACAACTCCAATTGCGATTATGGTCATGTTGGCGATTGT
>Ga0208825_1000955_pt1 | contig 24362 bp, 17 predicted proteins | sample AD_UKC113_MetaG_FD_184450 | JGI IMG/M metagenome (GOLD analysis project Ga0208825, IMG submission 184450) | Active sludge microbial communities of municipal wastewater-treating anaerobic digesters from Hong Kong - AD_UKC113_MetaG (SPAdes)... | ecosystem: Engineered > Bioreactor > Anaerobic >...
CAGAGCCGCCGGATTGAGCGGCTCGGCGCTCCCCGCTTTGCCCAATTCCTTAATTTGTGCTAAACTGAAGGCGTGGTCAGGCCATAAAAAAGCCCCGCAACTGCGAGATTGCGGGGCTGGCTTTCCCAGAGGGAAAGCCATCAAGGCGCCGACACCGCCCTGATGGGAGCAGTGTACCCCCCAACCCCGTCGGTGTCAAGCGCACCGGCGGGATTGCTTTCTACAGTTAAGTGAAGCCCTGGCTGGAATCGAGACCGCGGGACCTGCTCCAAATACCAGAGGTGTTGAGCGCGGCTTTGGCTTCCTCCCAACGCCCCCGCCCGAAGCCGGTGTTAGTACGCTCGTGCAGAGGAGGCGTTGATGCTGGCAACGATAGCCCTGGCCGCTGGATATTTCTGGGGCATGTCGTGGCGCTCTGGGGTCACGGCGTGTTGACCTGGGATGTGAAATTCCTGGTCCGCCTGCCAAGACTGCCAGGCTAAGAAAGAGGAATAGCGCGCCCTGACGCCTCCGAGACACACCTGCACGGCATTGACTCGTTCGCGTCGGGCACCTGCGGCCTGTTTATGTTTCCCGGCGTGAACTTGATGGCAGGTTCACGCCATGCGCTGCGCAATGCGCACTTTTGCCTTTCTATTCACTCATGCTACACTAATGTCAGCAGGTGACACAACACAAGCTGATTCGAACGGGAGGTCCCATGCGCCCGGTCTTTGAAACCTGTTCTCCCCGTCCCGAAGTACTGCAAGGTGTGCTGACGGAGGACATCTTTGCCGCCCGGCTCAAGGATGTGCACGATGGCATTGCCGCGCCGGTGTATCAAGATCCCGCGACGTTTTTCGCCAACACCTATCCTACAGCGGGCTTGCGCCTGCTCCTCAATGAAGCGCTTGGACGGCTCAGCGGCGTGAACCCGGCCAGTAGCCCGATCTTGCGCCTGGAGACGGCCTTCGGCGGCGGCAAGACTCACAATCTGATCGCGCTTTATCACGCCGCCAGCGGCAAAGCCACAGCCGCGATGGTACACGGTATTGTGGATGCAGCGTTGCTGCCCCAGCCAGGACAGGTAAATGTCGCCGCAGTGGTTGGCTCCGACCTCGACCCTACGACCGGCATTCATCACCCAGAGAGCCATCTGCGGACCTACACGCTATGGGGTGAGCTGGCCTATCAGTTAGGCGGCTCAAGTGGTTACGAGCTGGCGCGGGAAAGTGATGCTAACCGCTCCGCACCGGGGACAGGTCTCTTTGCTGAGTTGCTGGGTACGCGCCCCACATTGATCATGCTAGATGAGGTTGCCCGCCACATGCGCGCGGCCCAGGCATTGCCCACGGCCACCGGCAAATCCGACCTCGCTGAGCAAACGGTGGCTTTTTTGATGTCGCTGCTGGAGTTTGCAGCCAGCCGCGCCAATGTCGTGGTAGTGCTGACGTTGGCCAGCGCCGAGGACGCTTTTGCCAAAGAGACCGAACATCTGCGCACGCAGCTGGCTGAGGCTTACAAGGTGTCTGCGCGGCAGGAGCGGGTCATCACACCCACCGGCGAGGCGGAGATTGCCGCCATCGTGCGCCACCGGCTGTTCGCCGAGATTGATGCTGCCGCGGCGGCCGAGGCGGCACAGGCCTATACCGCGGCCTACCGGCGCTGGCACGAGCAAAACGTCGCGCTGCCCAGTCATGTCCTCTCCGCCGAATACGCACAAGCGTTGGCCGCAGCCTATCCCTTTCACCCGGAATTGCTCAACGCCTTGACGTTGCGCGTGGCTACCATCCCCAACTTCCAAAAAACGCGCGGGGCCCTCCGGCTGTTAGCATTAGTAGTACGTCAGGTGTGGGCAGAACGCCCAGCAGAGGCTATGTTTATCGCGCCTTACCACCTGGACCTCCGAACGTCAGAAATTGCCGAGGAGCTGACCAGCCGCCTGGAGCGTCCGGCTTTCAAACAGGTCATCGAAGCCGATATCATCAGCCCCAAAGGGGCCGCCCCGGGTCACGCTTACCAGATAGATGGTCCGTGGGTGGCTGCCGGAAAGCCGCGTTACGCGCGCCGGGTGGCCACCACCGTGTTTTTGCATAGCCTGGTACAGGGAGCAATTTCCGGCATTGATCCGGCTGAGCTGCTGGTGGGCGTGCTGGCGCCAGGTGATGACCCCGTACTCGTCCATAAGGCTGCCGAACGGCTGGTGGAGCGCGCCTGGTTCTTTGAGTGGGATGGCCTGCGCTATCGTTTCAAGCCGGAGCCTTCCATTAACAAGATCATCAATGATGAGATGCAACTCGTGGGGCTGACAAAGGCGAAAACGGAGCTGGATAGCCGTATTCGCAAAGTGTGGAAGAGTGGCGTATTCAAGGTCATACCTTTCCCCCAAGAAGCCAACCAGGTAGATGACGACGCCGCTGCGCCGAAACTGGTGCTGGTGCACTATGATGCGGCCGCAGTTGCCGCCGCCGACCCCACGCCGCCGGAGCTGGTTCGCAAACTGGCCAGCCATGCCGGAACACTGGAGGGGTTCCGCCGTTTTCCCAACAATGTGTTATTCCTGGTGGCTGATAGCGAGCGCCTGGACGATATGGTAGAGACCGCGCAGCGTTATCTGGCGCTCAGCCGCATCACCGCCGATGGGCAACGCATGCAGAGTTTTACCGAGGAGCAACGCAAGAAGCTCAAAAAGTTGGGCGAAGCCGCGGAGCTGGATGTGCGGGTTGCGATCACCAAAGCCTACCGGCATCTCTATTTCCCCCGTGCAGATGCGCCCCAGCAAGACGCCCATCTGATCCACGACTTGCTGCCGGCGCAAGATCAGGGAGATGTGCCCCAGGATCAATCTGAAGTCGTGCTGCGCGTGCTGCGCCAACAGCAGAAGGCGCTCACCGGCAACGAATCCATGCTGGCGGCGGCGTATGTCAAATCGCGCGCGTGGGATACCCATGCCGTACAGATGACGACCGAGGATTTGCGCAAAGCCTTCGCCCGGCGGCTGAGCCTGCCCATGCTGTTCGACCTGAATCAGCTGAAGAAAACTATCCTCAACGGCATAAAAGCGCAGGTGTGGGTGTACTACGATGCGCAGAGCGAGATGGGCTATGATCATGAATCGCCGCCGCCGGCAGTGCAGATCAATGATGAGGCCTATCTCTATCTGCCAGAAGAAGCTGCGCGCCTCAATCTGCCCATTAGAGGCAAGGAGAAGCTCGTCCATCCCCCGGAGGATGAGGAGAAGTGTCTGGTCTGCGGGCGGCCGCAATCCCAGTGTACCTGTAGCCAAGAGGTCATCCCATTATCCCCGCAGCCCGAACCGCTGCGGGGACAGGGTGTGCCACAACAGGCGCTCCAGCAGTTGCTGGATGGCTGCCATGATCAGCAAGTGACGCGTCTGAAGGAGTTACGCATCCTCGTACATGGCGAGGAAAAGACAGGCGCACAGAATTTGCGAACGCTGGGAGTGGTTATCCCGCAGCTCAATGCGCCGGAGGCGCACATCCAGCTGAGTTATGCAGCGCAGTTTGATGCGGATGAGTATATCACCGTGAACGCAGCGGTGCCATGGGAACGCTATCGGCAGCTCAAGCAAGCCACCGACGAACTGAGCAAAACCGCGACGAAATTTGCCGCAACGTTGACACTGACCCTGCGCTTCCCAGAAGGGTTGGCCGTAGATGGCGACACATTCCGCACCCTGCACGAGGTGCTGACGACGGTGGGGTTGGATGTGATCCAGGTGGAGGGAGAAGGCTGGAAGCTGGATGCTTGATGCTGGAAGCTGGATACTGGATACTGGCGGCTGATGGCGAGAGGGGGTGAGGATGGCGGGGGTGGAAAGTTATCGTGATTTGGAGGTATATCAGTTGGCGTTTGCGCTGGCGGTAGAAGTGGATGGCGTTTCAAAAGCGTTGCCTAAACATGAGATGTACGAGGAAGGCGGCCAACTGCGCCGGGCGGCGAAATCCATCCCGGCGAATATTGCAGAGGGCTTTGGACGGCGGCGTTACACCCAGGAATATATCCGTTTTATCATTTTCGCTTTGGCCTCCTGTGATGAAACGCGCGTTCATCTGGATTTGCTCCACCGCACTAGTACTTTGTCAGGGCTGATTTGATGGGTAGAGGCGGCAGTTCGTTAAGAAAACCCCCAAGGCGGGTCTTCCCTATATGTGGCAATTTATCAATCTGCTGCCCATACATATAGGGGTGAGACGCGCCGAGGTCGGATTACGGCGGACAGAATTTACCCCTCAATTGATGTTTGACAAAGTACTAGCAGCCTGGCCGAGGACTTGTATCAGCACTTGACCCAACAATATGATATACTGGGCAAGAGGCTGAACAAGTTCCTTCAAAGCGTCATCAACCAACATCAAGAACCCTACTGCTAACCGTCAACCAGCCAGCATCTAGCATCCAGTATCTAGCATTTCACAGCGAGCACTCATGAAAACTCTAAGCTTTCATCAGCCCCGCGCCGAGCAGATTGTGCGCGGGGAGAAGACGGTGGACATCCGCAGCTGGCAGACGGCCTATCGCGGGCCGTTGGCCATCCATGCGACCGCAGAGCGACGTGAGGCCCGGTGTCGCGATTTGGGCTTTGACCCGGAGGCGTTGGCCTACGGCGCGGTCATCGGCACGGTCGAGCTGGTGGAAATCCGCCCACTGGACGCCGAGGCCTACACAGCACTGCAACCCCAGCATCGCTCAGAAGCGCCCTTCGCCGGGGCGCCATGCTATGGCTGGTTCCTGACCGGGCCGCAACGCCTGCCGGAGCCGCTTCCCGTCGCCGGCCGCCGCCGTCTCTTTGACGTGGAAATCGGCGAGTCAGCGGAAAAGCGAGAAGGCGAAAAAGCGCCTCACCCCCCCGCTTCCAACATCCAGTATCAAGCCGCCAGTGCGCCGCAACCCGATCCCACCCGGCCCTTCGCGCTGTATACCTTGCCGGACGAGGAGGGGAGTTACCGGGTCGCATTGTACCAGTGGGTCAATGTGGGGCAGATGCTCCCCTCTACTGCCACCCCCCAGGCGCCTGGCGCGCTGTGGAGCGTGGAGTTAGGCGGTGATGTCTTGCGCGCGGTGATGGATCACCTGCTGGCAGCGCTGCGCGCTAACGATTACAAAGCCACCGATCTGGCGCGGGCGGTAGGAAGCAAAACGCCGTTCTATCTGGATGAATTTTCGGGATTGCGACTGGCGCTCATCCTGATGGCGGTCAAACCGCTGGTGCGGCACGACCGGATTGAGGCTATCGGGCAGGGCATTCAGGCAATGAGCGCCGAGGAAGCGTATTACTGGTTCAGCAAGTGTACCGCCGGGCCGGATGCCGTTCGCGCGCAGAAGGCGTTAAGGGTGTTGTTGGCGGAGGAGTAGTTAGCGGTGGGGAACACAAAGTGGATTGCCAGATTGTGTCTGCTAGGGTTATTGTTTTTCTTGCACAGTGCCTCGGCCAACACCGGAGCGCAAGGTCCGCCCTTGCAACCAGGGGAGTTAATCTACCAAGAAATGCTCACGGTCTACTATGGGAATCTTGCCCGACGCGACAACGGCATGCCCCCGTTGCGTTGGAATGCACCGATGACGAGGGCTGCCCGCTGGTTTGACTGGGATTCGGTGGAAAACCGCACTGAGCCGTATTGTGGACACCAGGACACGCAAGGCGGCTGGCCGGGCGATCGGGTTAAGACGTTCGGCTATCAAGGATCGGCAGGAGGGGAGAATTGCTACTGCGGCTACATGGAGCCACAAGCAGCCATCGCTGGCTGGATGAACAGCCCCGGTCACCGCGCCAACCTGCTCAATAGTGAAGTACGCGAGATCGGTATGGGATATTACGTCCGCACCAGCGATGGGCGAGGTTACCTGACGCAAGACTTCGGAATAGACGCGGTCTACCCTCCGGTCATCATCAATCACGAAGCACCTAATACGACCAATGCTACCGTAGACCTGTATATCTATGACCGTTCGAGCGGCGGCGGCTTCCGCGAGCTTGGCCCGGCGACGGAAATGCAGATTGCCAACGAACCTTGTTTCTCCGGCGCGAGCTGGCAGCCATACCAGGCGGAAAAGGCCTGGATGCTGGAAGCCGGCAGCGGCTGGCGCACTGTCTATGTGAAGACCCGTGATGCGCTGGGACGTGCAACCACCGTGAGCGACACCATTTATTTGGGTACCAGCGTGCCTTTGCACGAGCTGGACCTGCATCTGGCCTCCACAAACGCCGAAGTCGTCACGCTTTACAACCTGGATACGAGTTGGCCTTACATCCGCCTGAGCCAGAACTGGTTCGCCGATGACACCTTTGGCACCTTTGGCCTGAACTGGGGCAACGGGGAACGGGTGAACGACGCCACGGCGTGGGGTGGTACCGCGTTCCGGCTTTATCCAGGCAACGGCGAATCGAACGTCTGGGTGTGGACGACAGAATTCTTCAAAGATATACCGCTGACGGCTTACGTCCGGCTCAAGGTGAATGACAACACATCAACGGCGGAGGTGGCGCGCTTTTCTATCGTCGGCGGCGGGACAACCTACGGTCCGCTCAACCTCAAGGGTACAGATTTTGCCGCCGCCAACGTCTACCAAGAATTCCCTCTGGATTTTACGTTCCACGATACGGAAGACGTTTTCCTGATCTTCAATTTCTGGCGTTCCGGCGCAGCAGATGTGTACGTGGATGGCGTGACCATCTATACTCGCCCTATCCCCACCACCTCACCGTTGACCTGGACGACACCGGACGGCAATGAGCGCGGCGGCGCTATTTGGGTGCGATATCAGGATGCGCAGGGGAATTTTTCCCCGCGTTCCGAGGCGGCGCTGATCGCGTCACGGCTTCAGGTGCTTCCCGCAGTGTTGAGTTTTATGGCGTCGGTAGGCACGAATCCCCCTCCACAAAATCTAACCGTGAACTCAATCGGGTGTAGCGATTTCACATGGTCGGTTTCTGCCACCGCGCCCTGGTTAGCGACCACCATCGCCGGAAACCGCGTCGCTGTAACCGTCGATACGACCGGCTTGGCGGTAGGTACCTACTCGACGCTGATAACGGTGCAGGCTGCCGCCGACGTTCTCGACAGTCCCCGCCAGATTCCCGTGACTTTGCACGTGGCAGCGCAACTCTATCCGGTATACCTGCCGCTGACCTTGCGCGCCATACACCCTTGACCAAGACAAGGAGACCTCATGCCCCACTCCCTGATCGAATCCTGGCTCCCCTTTGACGCCATCGGTGCGGAGAGCCTGCGCGAGCGCGGCGCGAGCAGCGCCTTGCCCCCGCTCTACTTCCTCCACGTCTGGTGGGCGCGACGGCCGCTGACCGTTTCCCGCGCGGCGATCGTCGCCTCGCTGCTGCCGGCCTGGGAGACGCTGGCCGCCAATCCGCAATGGCGCCGCCGTTTCCCCGATGAGAAAGCTTACCGCGCCTGGTTCACGCGCTTCCTCGGCATTAAGGGCGACCCGCTCTCGGCGCGTAAGGAGTTGCTCAAAGCCCGCGAGCGCGGGGAATTCATCAGCAATCCCTACACTCATGAGCGCGCCTTCACCGTCAGTCCCGCCGCCGAGGATCTGGCGCTCTTTGAGCAGCTGGTGCAGGGACGCCTGGCCGGTGCTGAAGCCCGGCCCCTGTCGTCAATAGTCCTCTTAGACCCCTTCGCCGGCGGCGGCTCCATCCCCTTTGAGGGCCGGCGCTACGGATTGGCCGTCGTCGCCAACGAACTCAACCCGGTCGCCTGCGTCATCCTCAAAGCGACGTTAGATTACCCGGCGCGCTTCGGCCCGGAGCTGGCGGCAGACATCAAAAAATGGGGTCAGGAATGGTACAGGCGAGTAAAGGCCAAGCTGCAGCCTTATTTCACGCCTTTGCCGCCGGGGGTGGAGGGTGCAGCCTACCTCTGGGCGCGGACGGTGGCCTGCCCGGTGACGGGGAAGCCGGTGCCGCTCAGTCCCAACTGGTGGCTGAGCAAGGAGCCGCCCATCGCCGTCCGCGTGCTGACCGATCCCGCCTGGAACGCGCCGCGCTTCGAGACTTATACCCCTGGCGCGGGCGATGATCCCGACGAGGGGACAGTGAGCCGGGGCGTGGCGCGCTCGCCCTGGACGGGTGACGCGGTGGATGGGGACTATATCAAAGCCGAAGCGCAGGCCGGGCGGATGGGGCAGCTGCTCTACGCGGTGGCGCTCAAACGGCGCGGCGGTTTTGACTTCCGCGCGCCGACGGAGGCCGACTTGGCAGCGGTCGCCGCGGCGGAGGCGGAGCTCGCCCGCAAGCGCCCCCTCTGGGAAGCGCGGGACATCATCCCGACGGAGGAACGATATATAGGTCCCGCCGATCGTTCAGAGAATTATGGGGTGAAATGTTATTCTGATTTTTTCTCCCCGCGTCAGCTATTAGCACTGGGAACTCTCGTGGAGACGCTGGCGGAAGTACGTTCGGAAATCCGCGCTTCTTCAAATAAGGGGCAGGCGCAAGCGATTGAAACTTATCTCAGCATTATGCTGGACAAAATGGTCATCTACAACAATCGCGCCTGTCGCTTTGACCCTGGACGCGGCATCCGCAGTGTCTTCGACCGGCATGATTTCGCCTTCGTTTGGAGTCATGCTGAATTTGACGCCTCGATGAATTTGCTCCCGTGGGCCATTGATCAGGTGGCTGACGCTTACAAGGATATGGCAGGACTGCTAGCATTTGCTCCGGCGCAGTTGGGGGCGGCAGAACTGGAGCGCGGCCCCCTGACGCAGCTGCAAGGCAACGCTGCACGCCTGGCGGGGCTGCCCGACGCCTCGGTGGATCTCATCGTCACCGACCCGCCCTACTACGACAACGTCATGTACGCGGAGCTGGCCGATTTCTTCTACGTCTGGCTCAAACGCACGGCGGGACACCTCTACCCGGAATGGTTCACGGCGCAGCTCACCGACAAGGACGCCGAAGCGGTCGCCAATCCCGCCCGATTCAAAGACCTCGTCTCCCCCTCGCCCGCTGGGAGAGGGGGCCGGGGGGTGAAGGAACTGGCCGCGCAGGATTACGAGCGCAAGATGGGCGCGGCTTTCCGCGAGATGGCCCGCGTCCTCCGCCCGGAGGGCCTGCTCACCGTCATGTTCACCCACAAGCAGGTGGAGGCGTGGGACACGTTGGCGACGGCGCTTATCAACGCCGGGTTCACCATCACCGCCTCCTGGCCCGTCCACACCGAAAGCGAACATTCCCTTCACCAGGCGAAGAAAAACGCCGCCCAGAGCACCATTCTCCTGGTCTGCCGCAAGCGAGTCAACGAATCAACGAGCCAGCATCCAGTATCCAGCGTCCAACACCCAGCATCCAGCAACCAGCAACCAGCATCCAGCATCCAGCAACCAGTCTGGTGGGACGACCTCGCGCCGCGCGTCCGGCAGGTGGCCCGCGAGAAGGCCGCCGAGTTCAGCGCGCAGGGGATCACCGGGGTGGATCTCTACCTGAGCACCTTCGGGCCGGTGCTGGCGGTCATCTCCGCGCAATGGCCCGTCCTCACCCGCGAGGTGGACGAGCGCACCCATCAGCCCAAGGCGCTGCGGCCGGAGACGGCGTTGGACCTGGCGCGCGAGGAGGTCATCGCCCTGCGCAAGCGCGGCCTGCTGCTGGGCCGCGACGTGCAGTTCGATCCCATCACCGATTGGTATCTCATGGCGTGGGATGCGTTCCAGGCGGAGACTTTCCCGGCGGACGAGGCGCGGAAGCTCGCGCTGGCGCTGGGATTGGACGTGGAGCGCGACTTGGTGGCGCAGCGGGTCATCAGCAAGAGCGGCAGCGACGTGACGCTGCTTCAGCCCCAACAGCGGCGCGTGCGCGGCAAAGTGGACCCGGAGGCGCAGGGCTTCGACGTGTGGCTGGACGCCGTCCATACCGCGCTGCTGGTCTACGCGGAGGACGGGGCGGCGGCGTGCGAGCTCTTTCTCAAGAAGACAGGCTTGCGGACGGATAGCACGTTCAAGGCCGCGTTGCAGGCCTTTCTCAACGCCGTGCCGCGCAGCAAAGTCAAGGGGAAGTACGTCCGTCCCGAGGCGGCGGCGCTGGAGGGGCTGCGGGCCGCGTTCTACGAGGAGCTGGAAGTGCCGGCGGAGGAAGAGCCGGCGGCGGAGCAGCTGGTGCAGGGGAGGCTGGAGCTGGGGACTTGAAAGCCGGATGTAGAGAAGTTGTTGTAAAATAGGGCAGGGAATGTCGGGATTTGAGTCAGAGGAGCATGTGATGAGCCAGGGAGCAACGTTCAAGAAGTTTGATCTGCATTTACACGCGCCGGGTGTCGGTCAGCGCTTTACAATGCCTGATGGAGAGTCTGTTCCCATGACTCCAGAAGCAAGGCGGGCTTTCGCACGCCGTTATGTTCAACAAGCGCATGAAGTCGCGGGCCTGGATGCGATTGCTATCACCAATCACAATGATACCAGCTGGGCTGACCCTTTGCGAGAAGCAGCTAAAGAACTTTATGGCGAGAACTTTATCGTGTTTCCAGGATTAGAAATAGGCGCTTCGAGTGGCCTTAGTGCTATTCATGTACTGGCGATTTTCCCTGAAGATACGAAAGTAGACATTCTGGAGCGTTTCCTCGATGATGATCTCAAACTCAAAGAGCGTTTCACAGCTAAAGGGGACTGCATTCCCTCGCCGCGCAGTTTTACCGATGTCGTGCGGGCAATCCAAGAGCGCCAGGGTATTGCGATTGCTCCACATGTTTTCAGCTCTGAAGATAGCTTGTTGGATTCAAAATCTAACAGAGGTCTCAAACGCAGCCAGGAATTTCGTCTTCCAGAACTCCTGGGAGTACAAATCCCCAAGGGAACGTTTGAGGAATTGAATGAATGGCAACGACTGGTTGTGACCAACCAACACCAGGATACAGGTTTTCGACGTGAGCATCCAATTGCATGTTTGAACGCTTCAGATGCGCGCAAACTTGAAGATATTGGCTCTTGGTTTACTTACGTCAAGTGCGAGTCTCCAACTTTCAGTGCACTGAGGCACGCCTTGCACGACCCGCAAGCGCGACTGCGCTTGCGCGATGATCCTCCACCAGAGCCGGCATGTTACCTCTCTGCACTGCGGTTGCCTAAACAAGAGGGCTTCAACACCACGGGTTTCCTGCGTGAGTTAGAGTTGCAATTCAACCCGCGTTTGAATTGCATCATCGGCGCGCGCGGCGCTGGAAAATCCGCAGTGATAGAGTTGTTGCGCTATATATGGGAGATGGAGCCTTTACGTCCCAAAGAGCAACAGGGGTTTGCCGATGTGTTTTTGCCGGAAACCGGACGAGCGGAATTGGAAATCGTAAAAGGCCCTACCACTTATCGTCTAGTGCGTGAAGGACGCAAGCAGACCCGGATAGCGCGTCAGGAATCCGATGGCAGCTGGTCCGACACTGCTCTGCGCCCCGCTGATTTGTTTCAACCGCAGCTCTACGGTCAAAAAGAGATCTTAGACACCTCGCAGCGTGTCAGCTCGCAGCTGGAATTGCTGGATCGCTTTGTGGGTGAAGCATTAGTCAAGCTCAAGGGAGAACGTGATACGTTGCTGATCGAACTACGCCGCAATCGTGAAGCCATCATCGCTGCGCGTGAACGCATCAGGCAAACCGAGAGCCAGCTCAAAGGTAAGGCGCGCATCGAAGAGCAGTTACGCCAATATCATCAGCTCGGGATTCAAGAGCTGGCAGGAACAAAGCGGCTTTATGACCGTGAAACACAGCTATGGGAAGAAGCTTTGCAGCAATTGCAATTATCAGGCAAAGCGCTGGAAGAGGCGCGTCGGCGCGCGCTCCCCACAAAGATAGCATTATCGGACGCAGAGCTGCAAGCTTTACCCAATGCTGAGCAGTTGCGCTGGTTGCGCGAACGGATGCAACGTGTGACTCAGGACTTGACAGCAATAGGCGAAACCGCCGAAGCAAAGCTGGCGGAAGCGCGCGCCGAGATTGAACGGGCGCAAAGTGTTTGGGAGCAAGAACGCACTGCTTTTGAAGGGCAATATCGTCAGGCACTGAGTGTTCTGCCAGATTCATCCCCAGACGGGGTGCTGCGTCTGGAACACGAGCGCGCGGAATTGGAGCGTAAGGAGCGTGAGATCGAAACATTCAAACGTGAGTTACAGGAATTATTCGAGAAGCGGCGCGGCCATTTGCGCGATTTACTGGAGAATGCGAGGCAACAGTACGAATTGCGACAGGAAAAAGCAGCAGATATCAGCCGTCGCTTACAACGAATACGGGTGTCTGTTGAACCGGGCCGAGATGAAGACTGGTTGAGAGACCTTTGGGAGCGCTATTTACGGGGCGCGCGATTACGCACCGCCGACTATGAGGCGCTGGCGCAAATCCCATCTGCCAGCTTTTTGCCCCTTTTAGCCCTGGTCGAGGCAACGGAAGAGCCACTTGCTCCCGACGAAACGCTTTATCGCGAGTGGCTACCACCGGCTGAAGGGAATCTATTTGAACCCGATGCTTTCACCCAGCTCGCGCAGTATTGTGAACTTGATAGAGAAAAGATCAAAAAGTTAGTGGAACGGTTAAATTTGGAAGCGCGCCTGGAATTGGATGAGATGCTATCACCAGACCGCGTCCGAATTGAGATGAATATCGCGCTAACGAATGAGGGACAAGGCCAGTCTGCTGATAACAAGGCCATCTGGCGTGCATTGGGTCGGCGGTTGGGTGAGGGTGTCTCTGTAGGTCAAGGCTGCACGGCTATTCTGTCTATCCTATTACTGGAATCTACAGAGCCGTTGATTATAGACCAGCCTGAGGATGACTTGGATAACCGATTTGTCTATCAGGAAATTGTGGAAACTCTGCGAGCCGAGCGTGGCAAGCGGCAAATGCTTTTTGCCACGCACAACCCTAACATCCCGGTGGCAGGCGATGCCGAGTTAATCATCGCTTTGGATGTAACGCAAGACAATAAAGATTTGCATGCACATGTTCTATCTTGCGGCTTTGTGGACGCGCCTGACGTGTGCGAGCAGGTAAAATCCATCCTGGAAGGCGGTGCTGCAGCCTTTGAATTGCGCCGCATGAAATACGGTTTTTAAGGAAGGGGGGACATGATCGAAGACATTCTGCTTGAGCGAATCGCCGCAGGAGAAAATGAATGGACTGAATTTAAACGTGATTTCGATGCTCCATCTGGCGTGTTACCCTCTATAGTGGCTTTTGCCAATGGCCTGTTTGAAGGTTGGCTCATTTTTGGTGTGACGGATGCGGGAAAAATTATCGGCGTTTCCGATCCATCATACCTGCGCAAACAATTGCTTCAACTATGCCAGCAGCAGTGCGACCCACCCCTGGTCCCCCATATCGAAATGCTCCGAATCAATGCCGTTGACGTGGTGGTGTTGCGCATCCACGGCGAGGAAATGGCTCAACCCTATCGCCAAAAGGAGCGCGGCGTTTACTCCATCAGGCGTGGCGGGCGCAATGAAATCGTCACCTCCGATGAAGCAGTGGCGTTCGTGGAACAACAATATCGCGTTTTCTCCCCGGCTATCAAAGAGCTGCACATTGCCGGATTCCGTAGCTTGTATGATACTACCCTGCGCCTGAAACCGTTGAACATCATCATCGGCCCCAACGCCAGCGGCAAATCCAATTTATTCAAGGCCTTGCGCTTTGTCCGCGACCTGGCCGGAGAAGGCATCGGCAAAGTGTACCAGGAAATGGGGCGGCATCTATTCTGGTACGGCAATGTCAACGAGTCAGACCTTAGTTTTGCATTGAATCTCACGATGACCATTCCGGGTCAATTGGGCCGCTTTGCTCCGCGCTATCAGGTAAGTGTGAGACTAGCCAAAGGCAATCCCGTGATTGACAGTGAAAGCTTGACTTTGCGATTGGATGCGCTGGGATCCGAGGTGCGGTTTATTGACCGCCACGGCGGTAAGGTGCAGCGCTATGCGGAGCAAAGTGGCGTGGAAGGACAATCGGTATACGTGCCTGTCTCGGGAAGGCTGCCTTTGCGCGCGGCAGCTTTGGCAACCTATGGTAGAGAAACCACATTCATGCCGCTAGAGAAGTTGTACACATTTATCCAGGGCTGGCGCTTTCTCCAAGTTGATCCGCGTGTCGCGCGCGCCAGTGCAATTCCGGAATCCCTTGATGAAGAAATCCCCCCTCTCTGGGACGACGCTGGTAACTTGAGCGCAGTTTTACATGCCCTACAAAACAGCCCAAGCGAGCGGTACCTCTTTGAGGAGCTCCAGCAACGTTTGAGAGAGGCTATTCGTACCCTTGCGACGTTACAAGTTAACTTACGGCCATCATTGACCGGCGGAGCGGGCAAAGCCGAAACCACCTTTTCAGAAAAGTTCTTTCCCGCCCTTGCCATCCCCGCGGAAAGCATATCGGATGGGACATTGGGCTTGTTGGCAACGCTGACCGCTCTCATTGGCGACCCCAACGCGACCCTGATTTGCCTGGAAGAGCCGGATCATGGTTTACATCCTCACTTGATGTTGTGGTTGGCTGATGCGATCAGATCTGTAGTAGACCTTGAGCCAGAACCAGGGGATGAGGAATTTCGCCGCCCACAGGTCGTCGTTACGACCCATAGCCCTGATTTCATGGATTGTTTCGATTTGCGAGAAGAACAGGAATACCTGCAGGTCTTCATTGCGCGCCGTGACCAGGCAGGAATGACAACTTTCGAGCCGGTAACAGCGGAAGAGTTCGAACCGTGGTTCAATGATTATCGCTTGGGCGACCTGGCCCGCAAAAACATTATAGATCAGGGGGTGTTCTAATGGGACTCTTGCTCTCAGTGGATGACTCCCGAAATGCAGCCTATAAGGTTTTGGCCGAAGTGTGGCGTGAGCACTGCCATACAGCGGGCGAGGTGAAAATAGAGTTCCATACCGGGGATGAAATCGAAACTGCCACTAAAATGAGGCGCATTGTTGAAAGCGCCGTCCGGAAAGATTGTCATTGTGTGATGTTCGTGGTGGATCAGGAGCCTCATGACCCAGGCAGGCGCGCGCCATTACAAAGGATTGTACTGGCTTTTGAGGAACTCTGCAAAAACTTACCGACTGACATCACAGTGGGGTTGATTGTGGCCCATAGTTGCCTCGAATGCTGGCTCCTGACCGATGTACAGGCTATCGCCCACTTTCAGTCTGGCGGTCGAGGCCTGAATTATCGTCCCAACCAAAGCGGGCAGACAGAAAGATATAACCCCATCGAAGCAGTGGAAGAAATCACCAATATCATGCGGCAAGTGGCGCGAGAGCGGGGTGTGAGGGATCTCAAGCGTGTGAAATATGAGAAATCACGCGCCGGCGAAATTGCGCAACACATTCAATGCTTAGCAGCAAAAGATAGGAACGAGAGTCTGAAATACTTTCTTGAGATGATCCTGTGCGACAAGGATGGTTGCGCTTATAAACAGCCGCAACCGGAGTAGCATCCAGCTTCCAGTATCCAGCCAAAATGATGTATAATATGATGTATATCGGTTATGGAGGTGGCGTATGAGTACGAGGGTACGCAAACAGATCTATATTGAACCCAACCAGGAGGCCGCGCTCAAGCGGATTACCGAAGAGCGTCAGCTCAGCGAAGCGGAAATCATCCGGCAGGCCCTCGCCCTGTGGCTGGCAGAGGATCAGCGTGCCCTCCAGGCGCAGGCGCTGTGGGAGGAGGAAAAGGCCTTCATTGAGGCACTGCTGGCGCAGGAGCCTGCAACCGGCGGTCGCGCCTGGACCCGCGCGGAGTTGTACGAGGAGCGACTGAGCCGCTATGGTCAAGGTCCTGATTGACACCAACGTCCTGGTCTATGCCTACGACCGCTCCGAGCCCCAAAAACAGCGGCAGGCCCTGCACATCCTTGACGGGTTGGCGCGTAGCGGCAATGGCGTGGTCAGCATGCAAGTTCTGGTGGAGTTCTGCGCCGTCGCCCTGCGCAAACTGACGGTGGTATTGGCGCCGGAGCAGGTAGCAGAACGCCTCACCCGCTATGCGCAGATTTTCACCGTGTTGCCGGTCACACTGCCGGTGGTCCAGGAGGGACTGCGCGGCGTGCGGGAGCATCAGCTGAATTTCTGGGATGCGCAGATCTGGGCAGCGGCGCGGCTGGCCTATATCCCGCTGGTGTTCAGCGAGGACTTCACTTCCGGCGCGGTGATTGAGGGCGTGCGGTTTGAAAATCCGTTCCTGGATACTTGAAGCTGGATACTTGATACTGGATACTTGCATCCAGCATCCAGATTCCAGTATCCAGATTCCAGATTCCAGTAATCAGTAACTATGTCAACATTATCCGATTGTGATTTTCGCCTCTCCTACGGTCCCGGCGATGACCGGCTGCACGCCTTCTACATTCCGGCGCTGACTGCCAGCGTCCGCTACGACCGGATGACGGGCTACTTCAGCAGTCATTCGCTGGCGATCGCGGCCGCGGGTGTAGCACACCTCATCGCCAATGGCGGACAAATGCGGCTGCTTGTGGGCGCACAACTCAGCCACGAGGATGTAGAGGCTATCGAAGCTGGCTATGATCTGGCTGAGGTGGTCGCCACACGGCTGGGACCAGGTCTCCCTGATCCAGCCACGCTGACCGATCACTTGCTTCGGGAACGGCTGGCCGCGCTGGCCTGGCTCGTCGCGCAGGGACATCTGGAGATCCGCGTAGTGTTGCCCAAAGGCGCCAACGGGTTGCCACTCCCCGCCCCCGAATCCCGCGACTACTTTCATCCCAAAGTCGGCATCTTCACCGATCCTGAGGGCAACCGGGTGGCCTTCAGCGGCAGCATCAATGAATCCGAAAACGCCTGGGAGCACAATTACGAGCAGTTCATGGTCTTCTGCTCCTGGAACGAGGGGCAGCTCTGGGTCACCGAAGCCGTCGGACGCTTCGAGCGGCTGTGGGAACACCGCGAACCGGATTGGATTTCGCTCCCCGTGCCGGAGGCGGCGCGGCAGAGTCTCTTGCGGTATACGCCTTCCTCGGCACCAGCGCGCGACCCGTTGGAAAAGCCTCGCGGGACGGTCAAGGAACAAGCAGAGCGGCTGCTGTTGGCCCCGGCCCTGGAGCGCGAGCGCATCCTGTGTCAATTCTTGCGGGACGCGCCGCACCTGGTCGGCGGCGCGGGCCTGGGCGCAGCGACGGCGGCAGTCGAACCGTGGCCACATCAGGTTGCCGTGGCCCAACAGATCATTGAGACCTACCCGGCGCGTTACCTGCTCTGCGACGAGGTGGGCCTGGGCAAAACCATCGAGGCCGGACTGGTGCTGCGGACTTTGTGGCTGCGCGGGCTGGTCAAACGGGCGCTCATCCTCGCGCCCAAATCGGTGCTGCGCCAGTGGCAGGAAGAGCTCTACGAAAAGTTCGCGCTCAACGTGCCGCTCTACACCGGCAAGGAATTTGTGGATTATGGGGGTGCGAGCCAGACACCGGTCAGCGCCAACCCCTGGGACGGCGTCGGCCTAGCGCTGGCCTCCAGCCAGCTGCTCAAGCGCCGCGACCGGCAATCCGAGCTCCTGACCGCCGCCCCCTGGGATCTGGTGCTGGTAGATGAGGCGCATCACGCCCGCCGCAAGGATTTTCTGGATCAGACGACCTACCGGCCCAACCGCCTGCTGGAGCTGCTGCGCGGCCTGCAAGGGCGGACGCAAGGGCTGTTGCTGATGACTGCCACGCCGATGCAGGTGGATCCCATTGAAGTGTGGGATTTGTTGGAATTGCTGGGCCTGAGCGGCGAATGGGGCGCCGATGGACGGGACTTCCTGCGCTTTTATACCGAGTTGCGCAAGCCCGAACCCGATTGGGAGTTCCTCTTCCGCATGGCGCAAGCGGAGCGGCATATCGCACCTCCCCAACCCGATACCGCCTGGCAGCGCCAGTTCGAACGACTCGGCGTAGTCGAGCGCCTGCAGCTGCAGCAAGTTTTGGAGGCCACCAAACCTGAGGTTGCGGCGACGAAGTTCATGCAGCTGGCTCCTCCAGCCCGCGCCCTGGCCGAAACCTGGGTGAAGGAAGCCACCCCCTTGCGCCGGTTAGTGTTCCGCAACACGCGCCCGCTCCTGCGCGATTATGTTCGACGCGGCCTGCTGGCTGAAAACGTCGCCACACGCCGCCCGAGTCTGATGTGGATTGATATGCGCGAGGAGGAGCGCGCGCTCTATCTCCGCATCGAAGAATACATCAGCCTCTTTTACCGCAAGTACGAAGACCGGCGCAAAGGGCTGGGGTTTGTGATGACAGTCTACCGGCGGCGGCTCACCAGCAGCTTCTACGCTGTGCGGCGCAGCCTGGAGCGGCGCCTGGCTTTTTTGCAGGGGCGAACCGGACTATTCTGGGATGACGACGATCTGGAACAAGATGCACTGACGCTGGACCTGGACGAGGACTTGTCCGCCGAGTACAGTACAGCGCACGCTGCAGACTATCGGGAGGAGATCGCCTATGTCGAGGACTTCCTGCACGCCCTGGAGGCCCTCAGTGGCTATGATTCCAAGATCGAGCAGTTACACCGCGACCTGGAGACCGTTTTCCGCCAACGCGACACGGTGCTGATTTTCACTCAGTATACCGACACACTGGATTTCCTGCGCGAACAACTACGCCAATTGTACGGCAGCCAGGTCGCCTGCTATAGCGGGCGCGGCGGCGAGTGGTGGGATGGCAACGCCTGGATGCCTATCACCAAAGAGGTGCTCAAGCAAGACTTCCGCCAGGGCGAGCGCATCAAAATCCTGGTGGCGACCGAAGCCGCCAGCGAGGGCCTCAACCTGCAAACCTGCGGCGTGCTGATCAACTACGACATGCCGTGGAACCCCATGCGGGTGGAACAGCGCATCGGGCGGGTGGACCGCATCGGTCAGCGCTACGACCAGGTCTGGATTTACAACTACTTCACCACCGATACGGTGGAGGCCAATGTCTACAAAGCCTTGAACGAGCGTATTGATTGGTTCGAGGATGTCGTAGGACCATTGCAGCCTATCCTAGCGCAGGTCGAGCGGGCAATCCAACGCGCAGCGCTGACAGGCGTTGCGGAGCGCGCACGAGTCTTGGTGCAGGAATTGGCCAGCATCGAGGCCGCGCTCGATGGGATAGAAACGCAATTCAACCTGGATGCATGGGCAGCGCAGGCGGAAATTGGCACACGCTGGCCCGCTCCAGTAACATTGCCCGAACTGGCAGCCATTGTGAGGGAGTCGCCCGCATTGTGGATGCATTTCCATCCCCACGAAACACTTGAAGGCGCGTATTGGCTAGACCTTGATGGGCGGAAGATCCCCGTCACTTTTGACCGCCAGCGGTTCGATGAACATCCCAATACCCTGCAATTGCTCACTTACGGAAATCCATTATGGGAGCGGCTGCTGGAAATGGCGCCCCCTATAGAACCAGGCGTTGAGACAGGCGCAGTGCTGCGTGTTGCAGTCGAGACGCCGTTGCAGCGGGTGGCCTATTATGCACGCGACGCCGAAGGCGCGCTCCAGCCTTTGCATAACGTACAGGCGCTCCGTCAGGCGCTGGCAGTCAATGTCGTGCCCCCTCCCTGGCCAGAGGCGTGCCTCGCAGAAGCCTATACCCTCACGCAAACCGCAGCTGAAGTTGAATGGAAGCAAATCCAGGCTGGCAAAAAGCAACTGCGAGAGGCGCGCCACGCAGCGCTGTTGGCGCAGGCCGGGCGGCTCCTGCTGGATGCCACATTAATCGAGTTAGCGCTCGGGCAACAGCTCAGCCTCCTGGATGTCGGCAGTTATCCGCTCAGTTTTGATGGTCAGGCAGTCGCCAATCTGAAGCGGCACGGCTATCCGTGGGCCGGGCTGGTGCGCTTGCTGCAACAGGAAGATGCGCTCAGCAAACCGCAGCCCACCGACCCATTCTTTATGAGCATTCAAGGAAACACCGCAGAACAGCTCAAAAGGCAATTTGAGCACCTCACGCAGCAGGCAAAACAACTACTGAAAGACCTGGTCGCCTGTAAGAATGAAGCATAAACCGTAAGAAGCCATAGGCCTTGGAAAGATACTTTTCATAGTTGACAGAGGTGCAAAGTTATGCTAGACTATTATAGCATATATGCTATAATCATCCGGTTGCAGGATACACAGGGCGCCACATGAACATCGAATACTACGAGAGGCCGAATGGTCGCTGCCCTGTCCAGGAGTTTATTCGGGACTTGCCTGCAACGGAACAGGTACGAGTGATGAAGGCGATTGAGAGGCTCCAAGAACATGGTCTGGCGCTGGCACGTCCCTATGTCGCCACGCTACGCGATGAGATTCGGGAATTGCGGATCAGGACCCCGCATGGGCAATACCGCGTTTTGCACTTCATATACTATCGCGATACCATTGTGCTCCTGCATGCGATCACGAAGAAAAGCGATAAAGTGCCGGATGCCGCTATAGACAAAGCCATCGAATACAAAACTGACTATGAAAATCAACGCCGACAAACAAGGACGCTACCATGAAACACGCCGATTTCCTCAAAGAACTCCGGCAAGACCAGGAATATATCGCCGCCGAGGAAGAACTCCAGCCGCTCCTGGATATTGCTGATGCTGTCCTGCGTCTGCGCCTGGCAAAGGGTTGGTCACAAGCAGAACTGGCACGCCGGGTGGGAACCAAGCAGGCGAACATCTCAAAACTAGAGAATGGCCTGGCTAATCCCACCGTTGACTTCCTCCGCCGCGTGGCAAAGGCACTGGAGGCGGATTTCAACGTGCACTTCGGCCCCCAAGCGCCCCATGAGACCCAGGCTATGATCCGCGTAGAAATTCGCACTGTTCAGCCCGAGAAGCTTTGGGGCAGTCAACGCTCCCCTGCTCACACAGAAAGCCATTGGGCTGACTTTGCTGCTGCGCCCGCGTGTACCGCACCAGTATTGGCAGATCCATACCAGGCAGCTTAAGGAGACTTATGGAACCAGAAATCCTCTATCCCCTGCAATTACTAGATGTGCGGCTCTATACGGCAACGCTGGAACGTTTTACGCCGGAAAAATTCCCCGCCGAATCAAACGCAGCGCAGGACAAGAGCGCCCCTTTTCTGGGTATCAATGTTGAGATTGTCCGCCACACAGAACACCGGCGGCTCTCGGTTTTCCTGACATTGGAACTCAAGGGACCTGATGGCAAACATCCCGAGTTCCGGTTGCACTTTGTGCTTGAAGGGCTGTTCGAAGCGCAATGCGACTTCGACGCCATTGAGGCGGCGGTGTGGGAGGAATTTGAGCAGACCTCGGCGATTACGCTCCTGTGGCCCTATGCACGGGAATATGCCCACAGTTTTGCCCGGCGGATGCGCGCAGACCTGCCGGTATTGCCCACGCTACACCGGTTACGGATAGGAAAAGTCGCCGAGACCGCTACGCCCCCTGAAGATTTGCCCTAAGCCAGGTTTTGGCGTGATGATGCGCAGTGACGTGAGGATCAGAGCGATAGTTTCAATTCCCACATGATGGTTGGCCCAATATAAAAGCCTAACAGGACCCGGCATCATCACGCCGCCTTACTCTCCCCAGCTCACCTTCTCCGCGGCGGCCTGCAAATCCGCCTCCGAGGGCGTGGTGTAAAGCCGCGTGGTCTCCAGGCTGCTGTGTCCCAGCAACTTCGCTACCTTTTCCAGCCCCACCCCGTTATCCACCAGGTTCTTGGCGAACGTGTGCCGCAACGTGTGCGGGCTTATGTTTTTCAGCCCGGCGCGATCGGCGAGCGCCGCCACGCGGAACGCGATCGCTCGTGCGCTCAGCGCTCCCCCCTTCTGTGAGACGAACAGCGGCGCGATGTTCGGGTCCGACTCCTCCCCGGGCCGGACGGCCAGCCACTCCGTCAGCGCCTTCCGTGCGTCGTGATTGAGCGGCGCCTGGCGCGCTTTCCGCCCCTTGCCCAGCACACGCACCTGGCCGCTGCGCTCGTGGATTTCGACGTCCGCCAGGCGCAGCGCGGCCACCTCAGACAGCCGCAATCCCGTGTTCAGCATCAGGACGAGCAGCGCCTTATCGCGCCGCGCCCAGATCCACGCCGGATGCGCCGGGTCACCTTGGGCGCGCAGCTCGCCCAACTGCACCTCTTCCTCGATGGCGCGAAGCAGGGCATATTGCTCGGCGCGTGTCAGCCAGCGGGGAGCCAGGTCTTCCTGAGCGATGGCCTTGACGCCGTTGGTGGGATCGTGCTCCGCCTGCCCCGTGCGTTTGGCCCAGCGCGCGTAGGCGCGCACCCCGGCGAGGTAATTGTTCACGGTCGTCGGTTTGCAGCGGCGCTCTTCGATGAGATGCTGCCGGTAGGCTTTGACGTCCAGGGGCGTGATGTGGGCGGGAGCCAGGTCCTGGCCGGTGCGCGCGGTGAACCAGGCGGCGAAGTCGCGCAGGGCCACGGTGTAGGCCCGCACTGTGCGCGGCGAGCGATCCTGCTCCTGCAACCAGGTGGTGAAAGCATTCAGGTCGAGCATGTCCATTCCTCCTGCAATATTATCAGACATTTTTTAGGCGCCTTAACTGGCTCAAAAGAGCGGTTGGAGGGCCAGTTGGGGCATTTATGTCGCATAATAAATGTTGTTAGATATTATATTCCAACCTGAGAAGCGTCAAACCGCAATATCCTGCCCCTTTCGCCATCAGCACTGACCGGGGCAACGCCCTCTTCCTCGAGCAGCGGACAACGGTGCGCAAATGGGGTTGCGGGTGCAGTGATCGTCGCTCTGTAGCGGTGTGCCTTCACAGGTCTGTTGAGAGCAGTTTGCCGGTGTGGAGTTTTCACTGAAAGCAGCACCAGCAATCGGTCCTTTATGAGCAACTGAGGCCATCTTGCCATACAACATGAGCCGGAGGGAAAACCCCTCCGGCTCAGTCATTTCTCATGTGGTTTCATGTTTGCGGATTCAACTGCTTCCTTCTACAGATGTTTCTTCAGAAGCGTTGCGGTGGATATGCTCCAGGCGCGGCCACACGCGCTCCGGCTGCCCGGCGGCGGTCCACTCCGCCAGCCACGCCAGCACCCGCGCCACCCACAGCGTCTTCACACGTTCCCAGCCTTGGGGAGGAATGCACCAGCAGAGGAATGTCGCGGTCGTATTCGATGCGAAGCCAATCGTGATGGATGCACCAATCCACCTTGCGGGCGATTTCCTCGCTGGTCAGGTGGCTGAGCCGAGCATAATCGGGCAGTTGCTCCCAGCCCTGCGCCAGCGCTTTTTTGCTGCGCGAGCCTTTGAGGATGAGCGTCACCCCCGCGCGCCCGGCTTGCATGACGATGGCATCGGTCGCCATGAGCACGGCGTCAATCTCGTCCGGCGTCGGGGGTTCCGGCGGCAGGACGAGGGTTACAGGGATGGGGGGACGGTTTCGGGCGACCATAGATGCTTGGCCAATTCCTCCAATCGCCCGTGAAGGTTGTTAACTTCACTAACGATCTCATCGAGTGAGCGTGGTGTGGTGCTATGCACCATTCCCGCATGGTTTAGATCGTTACGCAAGTCACTGACGGCTTTCCAGATTTCGCCTAAGAGGACGGAGAATTCAGGCCGATTTTTGTAAAGGCGACAGGCTACTGGAGTTTTCGAGCCGGCTGCTCTATCGCGGTCTCCTGGTGGAAGCTGCGCGAGATCTTTGAGGGCACTCAGCGCTTTTTCAGCTTTCCCGTGGGGTTTGCGCACTTCCTCACTGCGCCATTCCGGTTCCTGGTATGAGTTGCCCTTGCTATCCGTTTTGTTGTCTATTGAATTCCATCCAACTGCCCAGCAAAGCGCAGAAACGAGCCACTCCCGGGCAACGGTAACAGCCGACAAAATCTGCCCGCGGCCCAGATTCCAGTTAATCACTGCCAATTGTTGCTCAAGTTCCTGTTTCAGATCACCCTGATCAGGTTCATCTGGAGCAATGTCGAGAAACTCTTTCTGCACTCGTTTCATCAGCAAGGCAAAGGGACGCGCCTGTAGCTTAAGATCGTCTGGCTCTATATCCACCTGCGCCCATTCAAAAGCCGATTGGCGCGCCTCATCGGGACGGGCCAGACGCAATGCTGCGGCTACTTGCTGCATGGTCTGCTGTGCACCTGTTTCCAGCCATTGTGCATTCTCAAGCCGTTGGACCAAGTCCTCTGCATAGCCGGCTTTCAGGAATAGATGCGTGGCCGTTGTCCAATCCAGCAAATCAACAAAGCGAATCAGGTTGTACACCGGGGTGCTTCTATATTCACCGTATGGAGCATAGAGAACGGCTTCCAGTTCAAAATCCCGTATAACACGCAAATAGGCTATGGTCAGCAACGCCAGGAAGCTTTAGTTTCCGCTAAGTTGTGAGTGGCTCACAGGGCAAAAGTGTGGCAAAATAGGGGAAACATGCCCACTTTGCTATGGAGGTGAGCCAAATGGCTATCGCAATTAGTCAAACGCTGGAGG
>Ga0208825_1000965_pt1 | contig 24123 bp, 22 predicted proteins | sample AD_UKC113_MetaG_FD_184450 | JGI IMG/M metagenome (GOLD analysis project Ga0208825, IMG submission 184450) | Active sludge microbial communities of municipal wastewater-treating anaerobic digesters from Hong Kong - AD_UKC113_MetaG (SPAdes)... | ecosystem: Engineered > Bioreactor > Anaerobic >...
AATCTTGGGCTCTTTAAATCATTTACTTCAAATCTTTCTGATATATCAACTTTCTCTTTTGTATTATTTGTATCTATTAGCTTTTCTTCTTCCATTTATACTTTATTTTAATTTATATAAAATGCTAAATTATACTAAAATTTCGTTTAATTATAAAATGCTTCGTTGTATTCAACTATTTCGACCTAACTTAAGAAACCTATCCTAGGTTATTTGTCTAAAGATTTAAATGCCCTTATTGTTTCTTTAACCGCCCTCTCCCATGAAAACATTTCAGCCCTCTTAATACCCTTCTTAATTATCCCATCTCTAAACTCCTCATCAGAATATACCCTATACATAGCATCACCAACCTCCTTCTCATTCAAACCATCAACTAAAATACCACAATCACCTAATATCTCAGGATAACAAGACCCTCTATGAGCAATAATTGGTGTACCATACCTCATTGCTTCAACAGCAGCCATCCCAAAACCCTCATACAAAGATAAATGAACAGAAGATATACTATTTTGCAACAAAGGTTTAATATGACTATCCTCATAAAAACCAATAAAAATAACATACTCCTTCAATCCTAAACACTTAACTATATTCTTAAATCTTACAGCCTCAGGATTAATATCCTTTGTAAAATCCTTTCCTGCAATTACAAGATACGGAGCCCTTTTATCATTCTTAACCCTAGCAAGAAACTCTCTATACCCCCTTATAACCCCAATAGAATTTTTGTTTTTTGTTAAACCGCCCCCACTATATATAAAATACCCCCTCTCCTTGTAATCTTCTGGTAATTTACTATCCCACCCAGTTGTATTCCCATCAATATCAGTTTCAACATCTAAGTATATTGGAAATATTTTTTCTTTAGGATATTTAGGAAAGTACTTCTTGAAATCTTTTGCAGTATATTTTGAATTAGCAATTACTGCACTACAATATTTAGCTTTCCTCATTTCAATCCAATACAAAATCTTTTTAATAAAGTTTTGAATAGCTCCTTTTTCTGAATATATGTTAAAGATGGGTAGTATGAAATCATGAACCATAAGAACAGTAGAAATATGCCTTGAAGGAACACCAATCCAAAAATACGGACAGAAATATATAGAATCCTGTCTTCTTACCTTTCTAATAGCAGGGAGTATTTTTGTGTGATATGTAATAATATTTTTGTAATCAGAAACCCTTAACTCTCCTAATCTGTAAACTTCTACATTACTACTCTTAATATACTCATCTATAGTTGACGGTCCATCAAACATCAAAAGAGTAAGATCAATACCATTTTCAATTAATCCCTTAACAACATGTTTTGTATACTTCCCAATACCATGGAAATTTAACTGATTCTGAGTTGTGGTACAGTCAACAATAATATGCACAATTTAAATTATTAAAGTAAGTATATATATAATCATACCGATACACACCCCAATCTTCAATACAATACTTGTAACTATACCAATAAATGACCCAAGACCAGCTTTTAAACTATTATGAGCATCCTTTTTAGAAAAGAGATACTCTCCAAGTGAAGCTCCCAAGAAAGAACCTATGAGCATACCTGCAATACCTCCCATAATAGACCCAAGCATCAATCCAATTACTGCCCCAATTGCTCCATATTTACTTCCTCCAAGACTCTTAGCACCAAGAGCAACAGTTATATTATCAATAAAGGTAGAAAGAAGTGAAAGAAAAAACAGTATTATTAATATTACTGGAGTAATAATTAAAAAATCTCCTAGGAATGCAAGTATAACTATAGCGATATATATAAGCCATACACCAGGAAATGACAACAATGTAAGAATTATTCCACCAATAGCAAGAATACATAAAAACACATATATTAAAATATCAACCATTTTAAAAATATCTAAACTTAACTAAATCTCTTCAATCATTTTTACAAGCTCTAAAATATCTACCTCTTTTTCTCTTTTTAATATTATCCTCTTTCTTAAATCTTTTAATATATTTTATAACTTCCTTCCAACTAGAGCCGTATACAACCATTCCACTATCAAAATACTCTTCAAATATCTCAAGGCTGTATTTTGATGTAACAATTGATTTTATACCAAAATTGGCTGCCTCAATTATAGTAGATGACCTTTCTGTTACATGAACATCACAAACCTTAAAAAAAGAATACAAAGGCAAAAGATGAATATTATCAATAGCAAAACCACACCTTGTATCTCCTATTCTTTTCCTAGTATATTCAAGCATATCTACTCTCTTAGGATGAACCCTAACAAACCAAAACCAATCAGAAGGACTATTTTGTATTGCCTTTATAATTTCCTTATCACGATTATTCTGAGGATCAACTGTATAAAGAATTACTTTTGAATACTTACTAAGCAAGTATTTCTCTTTTAGCATATTAGTATAGTATTGAACTATTTCATTTCCATCATCCTTCCACATTTCCAAAAAATTGTTTCCTCCTACAAATACTTTTGTATTTCCTTTTACCCATTTCAATAAAGAGCTCTTTTCTTCATCACTCCATACATAAAAAATATCAGGATGTAGATTAAATCCGTTCTTAGGAACTCTTTTGTAACTACCATATGCATAATGCAAATCTCCCTGTACTCCATGCTGGATATCAATTACAGGAATAGACAATTTCTTACATGAAGATACAAGGGCAAAACCATATGTACTGTAATAACAAAGTATGAAAACAGCTCTAGGTTTTAATTTTTTCAACCTCTTAGTAAAATACTTCTCTATCCTTTTTATTCTACTCACTTGCCCTAAAAGGTTCTTTAACTCAAGCTCCTCTAAATATATATTATTTTGCTTAAGGAAATTAATAAATTCACTATAACTCTCAAGTTTGTAATTTAATAAAGGAGGCTTTTTAAAATAGTTTTTCACTTTATCAAGTACAAACATCATATCCAAGCTGAATTGAAAAAACTCTCCGCTGTTATACAAAGGTGTCTCCACCTTATACCCTCCTATTATTATCTTACATTTATAACCTAATTTCTCAATTTTATCCCTTAGAGAATCTGTTCTAGTAAAGTAATACTTCCCCTTTATATCTGCAATATGAACACCATTCTCAACAAACAAGAAATCAATATTCTTCTTGTTCTTTAACCAACTTTTAAGATTATTCTTGGAATACTTATAAAGATTCTTAATATATCTCTCATAAAGAATATTCTTTTGTGATGGAGATTTACTTTCAGAAAGCTTTGAACCAATCCTAAACCTTACATATGGCCATATATCTAAATCATCAACACTCCATTTATCTACTGGAAATTTCTCTTCAATTTCATTTAGAATTTTTATTATCTCCTTTGATTCCATGCCAATATTCTTTTAGATTAGCTATTTGATGTGCAATACTGCCTCCAAACTGCTTTCTATTTACTAACAGCAGGATTAAGATACAAATCAGTACATATATGATTTTAATAAGTAAAACAACCCAGAAATTTAAATCAAAATCTATAAATACAAACAATGACATTAAGAAAGGAAGAAGTATTAAAGATATCATTCTTTTGTACTTAAACCCTACATCAATAAACTGTTTCGAACCAATACATGTAGCTAGACTTAAAATAAACATAGATATCATGGTGGCAATAGCAGAACCAATCATTCCATATTGAGGGATTAGCACATAGTTTAGGCCAATATTTATCAGTGAACAGCAAAGAGAGTACAGTGGAACATACTTAACTGCCTTTTTAGTATAGTTAAAGATGTTAATAAAAAAGAAATACAACCCATTAAATACATATCCGAATGATATAAAAGGAATTACTTTCCATGCTTGTACATACCCCTTATTTATAAACAAGTATATTACTTCAGGAGAAAACAGAGAGATACATAAAGAAAGAATTGAATATATAAGGATGATAAACTCAGCAAATCTAACAATATTACCATTATCCCTCTTCTCTTTTTTCATCTGGCTATAAAACCAAGGAGTATATGAATGATTCAGTGCTATAGTAATCATGTTAACAACACCTGCTATTGTAAAACCAATTGTATACACACCTACTGTTTCAATAGATACAATATTATTAAGTATTAGTCTGTTTACAGAAGCCAATCCCCATCCAAAGAGTGCATGAAAGAATATCGGCCAAGAGTATGAGAAAGATTCTTTAAGAATGTCTCTGTCTATTTTAAGAATAATTCTCTTCCTTAATCTAAAAAATACAAGCAAAGTCATAATGAAATCTGCAATAAGAGTACCTAATATTACCCCTTCTGCTTTCATATCAAATACAACCAGGAGCAAAACTGTAATTCCATTATTAAGCACAAGATACAATATCTGATCAACTGCATAGCTTTTGCTCTTCTGCTCTGTCTGTTGCAGTGTCTGGTATATTTTAAATATCACAGAGAAAAATCCTATTCCAATTGCAATTAAAAGAAATGGATAAAAACTAATATCTTTAGCAATAATGGGGAATATAATGTTCCTTCCTAGTATAAGAACTGCAGCTAAAAGAATATTCCATATGATTTTAGAAAGAAATACTGTTCCTAAGAATGTTTTAAGCTTTTCTTCATCATCTTTGTATTCAAAATACAGTCTGCTTACAACAGCTTGAGTACCAAATATAAAGAAGATGGCAAGTAGAGCAGATATTGAATTAACAACACTTACAAGCCCAAACTCAGCCTTAGTAAGAAAATATGTAAATACAGGTAAAAGTAAAAAGCTTATCAATGACTGAATAATACTTACACTAAAATATATTGTTGTATTCTTAATTACTGACATAGCTATATATTTTTTAATAAACTATCCCACAGCTCTACCAGCTTGTCATGTGATGTGTTATTCACTATTTTCTTTATTGATTCTATACACTCCAATGACATTTCTCTATACCTCTTTTTATCTTTTAAGAGATTTACAATCTCCTTAGCAAATTCCTTAGGATCTCTTGTATTTACAATTGTTCCATTCTTTCCTTGTATAACTAAATCTTTAATATCACCGACATTAGGAACAACAGCAGGAACACCATATGCCATACATTCAACAACAACCATAGGAAGACCTTCACTTTTAGATGTCATTAGAAGTAGTTTAGACTTCTCAATATATTCATTTACATTATTCTTCCTTCCAACAAGCTCAATACTCTCACTCAACACCTTGCTATGTATTCTCTCTTTAATATTATTAAACTCCTTGCCATCACCCACCATTATACATTTAATATCAGGAAAATCTTTTTTAACACACTCTACAGTATCTACCCATAAAGGAAGGTCTTTTACATCTACAAAATTACCAATATAAATAAGATCATATATCTTCTTTTTATTTCTTACTTTAATATTTTGTATCTCAAACTCATTAGGAGGTATAAAGATTTTGTCTTTTGCAATTCCCTTTTCAAGAAGATATTGCATAGAATCACTTCCTCTTACTCCTACAAGATATGCCTCTTTTAGCATCTTTATCATTAATCTATCCTTTGTATATTTTCTAGGACTTTCAATAAACAAAAATATATGCCTTTTCTTAAATATCTTTGAAAGAAAATACCCATATACACCATGCATAAGGAAGTGAATACTAAGAATAATATCAATTCTCTTAAACAAAAGAATGTATATACTACTAATTATTCTGTTTAATTCTCTAAGTGGAAGTATTTTTCTAAATGGTTTAAACACAGAATACTGTATTAATTTAGGATGAGAATATTGCATTTCTGTATTTCTAACAAGATATACTTCTTCTACATACCTGCTATCAAGTATAGGGGAGATTTTTGATATAAGCTTTTTATCTGTACATCCTGCAATTATTAAAATCCTCTTTTTATCTTTCATATCTTTTTCTTTTAACTAAACCTTTTAATAAATGATAAGGAAGGGCAATATAGTTTTCTAATATGAGAAATCTGTATCTATTTGAGAAAAGTATTCCATATGATAAAGAGGTGTAAAGATACTTAAATGTATTCTTAATATCCCCATCTAGTGCATAATGCTTTGATACTTGCAACCATTGTCTTGCATATATTTTTTTTGCTATTTTCTTATCAAAGCTATTAATATCTTTCTCAAAATCTTTAAGAAATTTCTTTTTCACCTCTAACATCTTCTCACCACTTACATTCCCAGAATGACCATATATTTTTGCCAAAGGCTCTTCCATAACCCCCAGTTTATACTTCCTTAAATATCTTAATACAAACTCCATATCCTGATGCCTAAGATAGCTTTCATTAAACATACCAATATCATTAAATACATACCTGCTAACCATTAAACATGATCCTGCAGCAAGAGAGAGCCGCATAAGGAAAATGTCTTCTCTTAAATCCCCCTCTTTTGTCTGTATAACTGTTCTCCATTTCTTACCAGACAAAATCATATAGCTACAGACTACTCCTTTGTACAACGAAGATTCTTTACTCTTTAAGTACTCAACCTGTTTTTCAACTTTTTCACTCAGCCACTCGTCATCATCATCTAAGAATGCAATATACTCTCCCTTTGCCTCTTTTATTCCCGTGTTTCTAGCAGCAGATCCCCCTCTATTCTTTTTATGTCTTAAAACTTTTACCCTTTTATCTTTTACATTTTTTACAACTTCAAATGTATTATCCTTAGAACAATCATCAACTATTATTAATTCTAAATTAGAATATGTTTGATCAAGTACACTATTAATTGCACGAAGTATAGTATTACTCCCATTGTATGTTGGAATAATTACAGACACTAATGGAGAATTTTTAATGTTTTTACTTCTATTCATACTCAATTACATTAAAAATATACATTGTTTTGTTTTTTAAACTAACTACATCATCTAATCTTAACCACTCTGCATGTTTAAACTCCTCAAGCATATCCTGATATGGAAAAGTATATCCCTCTAAATTAGATACAACTAAACCAATCTTTCCTACATCAGCAAAATCAACAAAGCTTTTAATATTCTCAATACTCGTTCCAAACATACTAAATGTATTCATAGTATTAAAATTTTTTAAATACTTCTTTCTAGGAACCCAATCACTAAACTCTAACTTCCACTCTGCACTCCATTGGTTATCTCCCCTGTAAACATTAGGAAGCATATTCCACCCCACATCATTAAGAAGAACTCTTTCATTTTCATCAAAGTAAGATATTACTTTTTTAATTTCAAAATCCTTTCCCCAAAGCATATAGTAATGAATCTGACCATTAGCAACAAAGAAAAATGCTGCTACCCCAAAAGTAATACACCCGACAAAAGTAATAACATAGTAAATTAAATTCTTAATCTTTTTGTAATACAAAAGATATACAATATACATACCGATTATTAATACATTAAGAAATATCTTAATACCAACATAATCAACTTCAAAAAACATTCCACCACCTGCTAGAAGCGCGGAAATACATACAACAGACATATACTTCTTCCTTTCCTTTACCAAATCTTTTAAGAAGAAGATATAGAAGAAAAAGATGACTGGGAGTATAGGGAGAATATATCTATCAAAAGAAGCTCTAAGAAAGAATACAAAAAGAAAACTTACAAATATACAGAAAAGAAACACATAGAAGAAATCTTTCTTTTTAATCTTCTTCTTTAAAAGAAAAATACTTGTAAATATTGAAGGAAATACAATTAGCTTAGGAACAGATATAAAAGAAAAAGTCCTAGGATACAAAAGCTTACCAAAGTAGCTCTTAAATATACCCCATGCCTTTGATAGTAAAGATTGCTCATTATCAATATCCTCTTGTATAGAGGGGGCATCTTCTTCTATACGGTTAGTAGTTGATACCTCTGTATCAAAATGCTTAAGATGATACTGTATACCCCCTTTTGTAACACCAGGAACAAGAGAAAGTGCATACATATTAACAGGTACAACTCTTGTAAAGATCATAAGGAGAAGAAGTACAAGGGTGGGTAAAAACAATTTAATAAATGAAGATATATATCTTTTAACAGATTCCCAAAATGTAGTACCTTTCTCTTTCCAAAGAATGTAAAAGAAAATACCTGGAAGAATCATTACAGCTACATACTCCTTTGCATCAAAGACAAGAAGAAGAGACAAACCTGCTAACCAGTATGACTTTTTGTTTAGTATGAGATATATAAATAAAAGGAGTGAGAATATAACAGGGATTTCTCTCATATATGTTGGTATATGCAAGAAGAACTGGAAACTTGTAAGAAGCAGAAATACTCCTCCCAAGGCAATAGATTCTTTCTTAAAATACTTTTTAAGAATTAAGTAAAAGATATAAAGGGAGGCACATGCAAGTATTACATTCCACAGAGTTGCTATTTCCAAAGAAGGTCCTGTAAGAAGAAATATAAGTGCAACAGGAAGTTTAAAAAGAAAACCATGTGTACCTACTCCATAATCTCCTATCCACTGACCTCTAGAAAGTGCTTGAGACATAATATTTGTCTCCCAAAGATACAAGTCATCATCTAGTGTAGCATTACGAAACAGCAGAGAACTAAGTCCAAATATTAAGCACAGCAATATTAATATATATATTCCATAACTTTTAATAAACTCTTTAATATTTTTCATTTAACATTAAAAATATATACATTAATGATAGTTTTTATCCTTTCTAAAAACTTCATTTACAAACCTCTTTCTCTAAATAATCTACAAACCATTCATTCATCTCAATCTTGTCATCCAACAGTCTCTTTAATTTCTCCTGTCCTTTTTTCTTTAAATCTTTATCATTAAGAAGTTCATCTATCTTTTTAATAGTTTTCTCAACCATATGCTCCCTATCATCAACAACATACAAAAGATGATATATATCTTTCAGCTCATCACTAGCACCAGAAGTCATTTCACTTGTAAATATTGAATGAATACCCATTACATTACATTCAAATGCCATAGTTAATCCATCACCTACAAAAAGCTGTGCAAAAGACATAATACTATGAATCTTTGTATGAGGAACATGTATTATGTATTTATCAAACTCGTGAGGAAGGAGTGCTTCAGATGATACAAGTACTTTCCCATACTTTTCCAAATGCTTTACTATTCTCATCTTCTCCTCATCACTCATTCCCTGATGTCCAAGATCATGACTTGCATTCCATGCTACAAATCTCACAAATGTAAATTTATCCTTAGAAGTTAACCCTACAAGCTCTAAATCCTTGGAATTAGGTTTAAAGTACTTAGGATGAAGATAGAAAAGCTCCTTAAATGTATTTACCCTCATCTGCTTTCTACCAAGGTCTAACCTGTAATACATAGGAGTAAGTATTTTGTATGAGAAAAACTTAGAGAAAAAAAGAGCCTCCTTAGACCTTTCAGTATCACAGTAGACAATATTCTTCCTGCCTATTAAAAATGAAGTTATAGCCATCATAGGAGAGGGCCTACCTATTAAAACATCAGGCTTAAATTTAATAGCCTCAATTAAATGCCTTACAGTTGAATATACAAGTACTACAGCCTTCTGAAATCTTCCCTTTCCTGTAGTATTTCCAATAATTTTGTATTTTATCCCATACTCATCAAGAACCTCCCAATCCCTATCTTTCTTAATAACTAATACCTTTACACTATGCCCCTTTTGCTCAAGAAGTTTAATAATGTTATGAAACTGATGAGCCCATGCAGGATGAGAAATAGATATTAATACTCTCATTTACTGCTCTTTTTAAATTTAGAGTAATAACTCTTTTTCTCATAATACAATGTCTTTTCCTGAGTATTTACAATCCTTCCTAACATATCTGACAGTAATCCAAACAAACCTACAACAATAGAAAGACTCACTAAATATATACCAGCAAAACCAACACTCTTGTAAGGTGTAATACTCCCTGTACTAATCCAATGTATTAAAACAAATATTAAGCATATTAAACCAAGTATTAAAGGTATTAAACTTAATGTCCCAAAAAACTTCATAGGTTCAAAATCTCTAAATGCACGAAGTATATTAAATGCGGAATTAGTTATAAATCCAGATACACTTTTTACAACTCTAGATTTTCTCCCTTTGTAATATTTAATTGTGATAGGAACTTGTACAATATCTAACTTCTTAGAAGCCATTAACTGAAATACCTCTTGAGTATATGTATATTTGCTGTTTATATTTATATGAAGCATAGCTTCTCTGCTATATGCTCTAAAACCACATGTTACATCATCAAACTTTTGATTAGTAATACTACTTATTACCTTAGCTCCCAGTTTATTTCCTAAATACTTACTCTTAGGCATATTTTCTGGTTTAACTCCATTACTAAATCTATTTCCTGCAACAAAATCTGCCCTACCTTGTACAATAGGTTTAACTAAAAGAGGTATTTCCTCAGGCATAAATTGAAGATCTCCATCTATATTTACAGCAATATCTCCTCCTAGCTCTAATGCTTTATCTACTGCAAACTGAAATGAGTATGCTAATCTTTTTTGTCTTTGATTGGAATATACTAATGCTCCTTTTTCTTTTGCTATTTGTACAGTTTTATCTTTACTTCCATCATCTATTACTACCTTTACTATTTCATCTATTCCTTCTATTTTCTTTGGTATTCTATCTAATAGCTCTCCTATTGTTTTTTCTTCGTTAAGACATATAGAGAATACTATTAATTTCATATGTATATTTATTAAGTTATTTAATTTTTAAAAACTCTTTGTAGTTGTTTATGTTTACTAATTTGTAAGTAGCATTAGAATACTCTAACCAACTTTTAGGAGCTTTTCTTTCTTTACTCCATTTAAATTCAAAACCATCTAGAGAATCAGCATATTTTTCTATATAGTCAATCTCAGCACCATCATATGTTCTCCAGAAAAAGTTTGAAACATATCTATTTGTATATGCATTTAGTTTCATTCTTTCGATAATTAAGAAGTTCTCCCACAAAACACCTCTATCATTTCTTCTAGCTAATGGGTTGAAGTTATTAATTAACGCATTTCTAATACCTAAGTCATAGAAATATATCTTATTTTGTTTAGAGAGCACTTTCCTTTCATTCGTGTAATATGGGGGTAATCTAAATATTACATAATTCTTTTCTAAAAGATCTATATATCTTTCAATTGTTTTTAAATCTAAACCAACTAGGTTACCAAGTTCTGAAAGAGATACCTCAGACCCTATTTGTAGTGCCAAAGCAGAAAGCAATTTGTCTAAATAGACAGGGTTTTTAATCTGTTCCAATTCTAAGATATCTTTGTATAAATAACTTTTACTAATTTCTCTCAACAGTCTCTCTTTCTCTTGAGTACTACTTCTATATACCATGGGGTATGTACCATATATTAAAAGCAACTCTAACTCCTTTTCTAAACTTAACACTTGCCTCCCTTGATATATCTCACCTATAGAGAGTGGATACAATTCGTAAACATACTTTCTGCCTGTTAAAGGTTCAGATGTGTTAGATAAAAGATTTAGACTAGATGATCCAGTTGCAATTATTTGTTTCTTTTTTCCATAGTTATCTACTAATAACTTGAGAGTATTTCCAACTTCTTTTATTTTTTGTGCTTCATCAATAAAGATAATATCTCTATCTGCAATAAAATTATCCAAAAAATCAAAATCTCTTCCTTCAAGCATTAGCTTATCACTTGGGTTATCAGCATTAAGGGATACTATGTTGTTATAACTTTCGAGGATATGTTTTACCAAAGTGGTTTTACCTATTTGTCTTGCACCAGCAATGATAATTACTTTGCCCTTGAAGAAATCTTTTTTAATTGAATCTTCAAATTTTCTTTTAAATTTGTATTCCATTCTAATAATTAGGCCTAATTTAAGGAATTGATTCCTCATTTTAGGCCTAATTTAAGGAGTTGTCAATACCTACTAAGGAATTAATTGTGTTGATTTAGTCTGTATTTAAGAGTGTTTTCAGGTATTTAGACGACAAAAAGTATATTTAAAGATAAAAACAAATTCTATCTCCCTATACCTCTATATATCTTTCCTGATTTAATTATTTTCTCTTTAGGAAATTTACAAAATATTTGATTATGATATTATTGTAATAATCATGAGGGAGAATACGACCCTGCACCTGTGAGGTGCTGAGCGACGCCTCCTATTTATAACTTTCTCATATCAATTATAGATATTCTTAATTGCCTTCCACTCCCCTGATTCACTTAACCATTTTATTAAGTTCATACTATCTACAAAGTTAAAAAATCTCGCTTGCTTAACTAAATCTCCCTCTATTGGCTTCAAAGAGATTTCTTCTGAGTTAATATCCAAATGTAAAAACATTCTAATTTGTAGGTAAGTATCAACGACCTCTCCACTTTGCTCTTCCACATCTTCAATCACATAGTAACCTAACCACTTTATCTTATCCCTAAACTTAGAGATATCTAACCCAGATTCCTCATAAACCTCTCTAACTGCAGTATCTATATAAGTAGGATCTTTCTCTTTTTCATAATGTCCAGCTGTTACGCTCCAACTATTTCCATCTTTAGATACCAAGAGAAGTTTCTCATCTCTAGTAATTATAAAACATGTCACTTGTCTAACAGGAAGATTTTTATGTTCCTCTTTTATTTCGAGATTTGGATACCATTTTCTTGTATATACAAGTTGTTTACTCATATGATTCATTATACAACTGATTTCATATGTCTACTAACTTATTCAGATACTCTCTTAGAAATTTCTGCAAATTCTTTTTCCAGCTTTTTATCAAATGTTAAAAGCTGTGCATCATTTTCAATTGAAAGAAACAAAATAATAGAATCTACTGCCTTAAGATTATTGAGAAACTCCTGAACAAAACTAACATATATTAAGATATTCTCACTTGTTACAGAAGCTATCTCAGATGCAATATCCAAGCTGGTTTTTACTGCAAGATCTCTAAATTCCAGATTTTTATAAAAAGAGGATAACTCTGCTACAACAACAGAAGGAATAATAAAATATCCATCTTTTATTCCTTTGGAAATTTCCTGAGCCTTTTCATAATTAGTATCATCTTTATTGCAGAAAGCACTTATAAAGCTTGTATCAAGAAGATAACTTTTCATTCACTATCCCTCTGCTTTCTAATATAACTAGCACTATCTTTATACTCTGGAGCATGTATAGCCCTATTTCCATATCTATCCCATAAAGATTTTCCTTTCTTAATAGTTCCTTTTTTTAATATGTACTCTTTATATGGTACTAATACTGCTAATGGTTCCTTTACTCTTTTATAGCCTAAATAAACTATGCCTCCATCCATTACATGATGAAGTGCCTTAGATGGGTTATTGTAAAACTCTGTTGTTGTATATTTTTTTATCTTTTTCATACCAACATGTTACCAAGAAGTTACCAACTTTATCAATATGAATTTCATATAGGCTCTTTTTAGGTTGTATGGATATTAATATCTTTATTAAGCCTAATTTACCTCCCTATACCTCTATAAATCTTTCCAGATTTAATTATTTTCTCTTTATCTAGTTTATTCATACCATCTATTACAACCAAGATATTATCTCTTTTACAAATCTCTTGTGTTAAATCACCAAATATTTTATGAGCAGTAGAAACAACAACAGCACTACATTTATCAAGAGCATCATTTAGTGTCTCTACATTAGACATATCCTTTACATATGGATCATATACTGTAAGATTAGCTCCCATACCCTTTAAAATATCCATTATCTCTAAACAAGGACTCTCTCTTAAATCAGCAATATCCTCTTTATAACTAAGACCAAGTAAAGATATATTAGTACCATTTACAGGAAGTTTTACCTCATTTAATGCCTCTTGGAGTCTTGATACAGTATATTCAGGCATACTATTATTTACCTCCCTGGCCATTTTAAGAAATTTATGATCAAATCCTGATTGAGCAGCCCTTTTTATTAAATAATATGGATCTACTGCTATACAGTGCCCTCCTACACCCCTTGATGGCCAATGTACCATAAAAGAAAATGGTTTATTTGATGCAGCTTTAAGTGTTTCTATTAAATCTATTCCCATTACATCAAATGATTTAGCTAATTCATTTACATATGCAATATTTATATCCCTAAATGTATTCTCTACTATTTTTGTAGCTTCAGCTATCTTAATAGAAGATACCTCATTTATCTCTCCCTCTAAGAATGATCTATAGAATTGTGCTACTTCATGTGTTTTATCTGGCATTAAAGAACCAATATTTCTAGGTATATTGTATACACTCCATTTAGGATCCCCTGGATTAATTCTTTCAGGACACATAGCTAAATTAAAATCCTTACCTCCCTTTAGTTTACTTTCTTTTTCAAGTATAGGGAGGAGTATTTCTTCACATGTACCTGGGTTAACAGTAGATTCAAGTATTACTGTTTGTCCTTTCTCTAAATATTTACCAATAATCTTTGCAGCACTTTTAACTGGTCTATAGTCTGGTGTGTAGTCATCGTATATTGGTGTAGGTACACATATAATGTAATAGTCTGCTCCTTTTATTTCTTCTTCTTTGCTAGTAGCATATATATTTAATTCTTTTAGGTCTTTTTCTGCTTTTTTATCTGTTATTGGACATTGTTTATTTAATATTTTTTCTATTTGTTGATTATTAATATCATATCCTATTACTTTATATTTCTTACTTCTTTCTATTGCTAATGCAAGAGGTAATCCTACATATCCAAGACCAATGATTGATACTTGTTTCATATTAATAGATAAAGAAAATTAATAATGGATTATACTACACTCCAAAATAATCTTTTAGCATTTCATATGAAGTTCTTGCTTTCTTAAGCTTTGTATTAACTAATATTGATATATTAGGAATCTTAGCCTTCCTAGGAAAATCTTCAAGCTTACATTCTTTAATAGTAGTAGAAATACCAGCAAGAGAAAGAATCTCTTTTGCAAATTCATATCTTGAAATATGATTACTACTACATAAATGATATATTCCAGGCACAATCTGATTATCAAGAGCCAGTAGCATAGCTTCACTTAAATCCTTTACATATGTAGGACACCCTATCTCGTCAGTAACTACTTTTAATTCAGGTAACTCTTTTGCATACTTGAGAATTTTATCTATAAAATTGGTAGCATTAGGACCAAACAACCATGAAGTTCTAAATATGTAAGAGTCTGGTTTTGACTCAAGCACATTTAATTCACCTTTTAGCTTTGATTCACCATACACATTTAAAGGATTAAAATGAGAATACTCCTCTGTATACCCATCTTTTTTATTATCTCCAAATACATAATCTGTTGAAATATGCATAAAAGAAATATTAAGCTCTCTACATACATTAGCCATATATTTAGGAGCATCTGCATTTACTTTAAATGCCAACTCCTTTTCATCTTCAGCTTTTTCAACATTAGTATATGCAGCACAGTTAACAACAAAGTATGGTTTTACCTCATTTATAATCTCTTTTACTACCTTTTTATCTGTAATATCAATACCACCTGAAGATTTATCATTTCTTACTACTTCATAAATACTTTGCTCTAACATATTAGAAAAATATGCACCAAGCATTCCATTTGAACCAAATACTAATACCCTTTTATTCTTCATATCTACCTATTACAATTAAAACAAATCAGAAGGATCTATATCTTTAAATCTAGGAGCCTTACTGTCTTTTTCTGAAATAATAGGGGAATCAATACCCCACTGTATATCTAAATCAGAATCATTCCATAGTATTGCTCTCTCACTCTCCTTGTTATACTGATTTCCTCCAACCATATACTCAAAATCAACAATGTCCGTAAGTGCTACAAAACCATGTGCAAATCCCTGTGGTAGTAAAAACATTTTATGATTATCTTCACTTAACTGTACCATTGCATATTTACCAAATGTAGGAGAATCTTTTCTAATATCTACTGCAACATCTAGTACAGAACCTCTTACTACTCTTACTAATTTATCCTGACCATATGGCTCTTTCTGCCAATGGAGTCCTCTAACTACACCTTTTGATGACCTTGATTGATTTATCTGTAACCAATGTATATTAATTCCATTCTTTTTAAACTCTTCCTCATTAAATGTTTCTTTAAAGAAACCTCTTTCATCTTCAAATACACGAGGAGTAATTATTATTAATCCTTCTATTCCCTCTATATCTTTTTCAAATTCCATATATGTATTTTAATAAATTATTTAGCAATTAATACCTTAGAATCATCTCCTAGATACATGCTATCTGCCTTAGGATGACTATCCTTACCTGTTACCTCTGCATTCCAACCGATAAGACAGGAATCTAGTCTTCTTTCTAAATCATGTACATTACAACTCCCCATTAGAATACTATTCTCTATCTCGGCATTTCTTACAACACTACTTTCTCCTATAGATGTAAAAGGTCCTATATATGAATTCTCAAGTATTACATCCTCTGCTATTGATATGGGACCTCTTAATACACAGTTCTTTATCTTAGCACCCTTTCTAATCTCTACATTACCCTCTATCTTTGTATCTATTACATCTCCATCATCAACCTTAAGTACCTCTCTTTCAAGTATTAACCTGTTTGCAAGGATTAAGTCTTCAGGAGCACCTGTATCTTTCCACCATCCTGTTACTTCCGAGGTAGTCATAATATATCCATTTTCTATCAACCAATTATTAACAACAGGAGGGTAATATTCTGGTTTACCAGTTCCTTTCGGATCAATTGGTTTTACATAATCAAATGCTTTAAATACAACAGGTGTAAAAAAATAAATCCCAGTAAGTACCAAATCACTTACAAACTCTTTTGGTTTCTCAACTGTTTTTATTACTCTATCTCCCTTAACAACTGCAACACCAAAGTTTTGATAATCAGCTCTTTTTACTACAAGAACATGTGCATCTGATTTTTTCTTTTTAAAATCTTCATAATGCTTTTTAAGACCACCTGTTAATATATTATCTCCTGCAGAAAAAAGAAACTCTTCATCACCAATTAAATCCTGTGCAAGTTTAATAGGGTACATCATTCCATTTGGCTCTGGCTGTTCTATATATTCTATCTTTATTCCCTTCCCATACTTACTTCCATCACCTATTAGTTCAGGTAATTCTTTATCCCCTTTATTTACATTTATAATTATATCCTTAATACCTAAGTCTATTGCATCAAGTATTATTCTCTCAATCATAGGTCTATTACCAATAGGGAGTATGTGTTTGTTTTTTGTATGTGTAAGAGGTCTAAGTCTAGTACCTCTTCCTCCTGCAAGGATTAATGCTTTCATAGTTAATGTATAATATCTTAATTCACTTTTACAATAGTATCTATATCAATATCTTTTATTTCCTATTAAAATTATGTAAAACTTCTTGAATCCCATCCTCTAATGAATATTTAGGCTTAAATTTTAAGAGGTTTTTCAAATATGTTATATCTAAAATATTATTATCTACATCACATTTTCTAGATGCAGTATACTCAATCTTCGGAGTATTTACCCCCATATGAGAACATAAAATGTTTATTATCTCATTTGTTGAATAGCCAATACCAGTACCTACATTAAAGACCTTCTGACTCCCAGAACACTCCATAATCCGAATAATAGCCTCTATCGCATCATCAATATAAATATAATCCCTTACATTCTCACCATTTCCCCAAATTTGTATTGTATCCCCATTCTTAATTTTTTCAATCAAAATAGGGATTAAACCCTGTTTTCGTCCAGCAATACTTCTACTACTATATGGATTAGACATTCTAATAATTCTGTAGTCTATTCCATAATAATAACTAAAAAGAAATATATATTTTTCAATCATATCTTTAACAATCCCATAATTTGATATCGGATAACCTGCCTCTTTTTCAGATATTGCGACATTATTATGATTTCCATAAATTGTTCCACCAGAAGATGCAAAAACTATTTTTTTACAATTTGTTTTCACCATCGTTCTCAGTAGGTTTAAGGTAGGAAAAGTATTATCTATAATAGACTTTTCGATAAAGTCTGTATTCTCATCTGGGAAAATTGTACTGATTAAGTGTATAACAGTATCTATATTTTTTAAATATTTACTAAAATCTGTTTTTTCAGAAAACTCCAAGGGAAGAAAGGTAACTTTATCAATTACCATTTTTCTGTCAACTTGTTTATCAGCAACTATTATTTCATATCGATTAAGTTTAGACATCTTAGCAACTAAATACTCTCCTATAAACCCTTTTCCCCCTAAAACAAGAACTCTTTCTTTCATTTCTAATTATTAATAACCTTAAGTAATGCTCTTTTAGATCTTAATAAAGAAAGATTAAATATCTAATCTCTTTTCTAAATATCTCTCTGCTTGTATATCTGCTTTAGCTTTTAATGGTTTCCACCACTGTTCATGCTGTTTATACCATTCTACCGTATCCTTTAACCCCTCTTCAATAGGTTTAGTTGGATTATACCCTAATTCTTTCTGAGCTTTACTAAAATCTATAGCATATCTTACATCATGTCCCTTTCTATCTCCTACATGTACTATTAGTGATTCTGGTTTATTAAGATATTCTAATATTTTTTTAATAATCCATATATTCTGTCTTTCACCATTACCACCAAATAGATATGTACTCCCTATCTCTCCTTTAGTAATACAAAGCTCAATGGCTCTACAATGGTCATCTACATGTATCCAGTCTCTTACTTGAGTACCTTCTCCATATACTGGTATTTCTTCATTCATAATGGCACGAGTAATAGCAAGGGGTATTAATTTCTCAGGGAATTGATAAGCTCCATAGTTATTAGAACAGTTAGATATTGTTATTGGTAATTTATGAGTATTGTAATATGCTCTTACTAAATAATCAGATGCTGCTTTAGATGCAGAGTATACACTTCTAGGTGCATATGGAGTATTCTCATTAAACTTAGCATTAGGGTCATCTAATGGTAATTCTCCAAATACTTCATCTGTAGATACATGGTGGAATCTAATTCCTCCATTTTTTAATGCTGCTTCTAGTAGTATTAGTGTTCCTTCTACATTTGTTTTAACAAATACTTCTGGTCCTTCTATACTATTATCTACATGTGATTCTGCAGCAAAGTGTACTATTAAATCTACTCCCTTAGTAATATCCATTACTAATTCTTTATCACATATATCTCCTTTAACAAATTTATAATTGGGATTGTTTTCAATATCTTTAAGGTTTTCTAAATTTCCTGCATATGTTAATTTATCTAAATTAATAATATGATCATTAGGATATTTAGATAACCAATATCTTATAAAGTTAGAACCTATAAATCCACAGCCTCCTGTTACTAAGAGAGTCATATGTATATATATACAAATTTAGATTATTCTACTATGCACATAATACTATACTACATTAAGGAAGAAAAGACTTTTAAATAGAAATTGGACTATTAAAATAGGAAATTACCAATCTACTAGAACTTCTTTTTTAAGTACCTATTCTTAAAAGCAAAGTTTAGTATTTCACCCATACCTTTCCATGCCCAATTTAAACATTCCTCAACATTTCTAATACTAAAACTTTTTACTCAATCTTTAAACACATCAAAATCTTTTTGTAACTTTAATACAATATTTAAAGTAGTTTATATTATATAAATTATTTTTAATTTATTAATTAAGTAAAAACTTTTTTAACTTCTTTTAAATAAGAATCCCAAGAGTGTTGTTTTTCAATGGCTCTCTTTGAGTTCTGTTCAATTTCTTCCAATATAGAGTATTTGCTAACTAACTTGTGAATTTTTTCTAAATATTCTTTCGGATTATAAATATCCTTAACCAAAAAACCAGTTTTACCATCTTTAATTATTTCATTAATTCCACCAACATCTGAAGCAACAACAGGGAAACCAAGACTTAGTGCTTCTAATAATACATTTGGCATTCCATCAAATTTAGAAGTATAGAGAAAAACATCATAATTAGAATGATTAATACTTGCTAAGCCATTTTTATATGCACCATACACAAAAACATTTCTATACTTTTTAAATCTGTTCATATCGTAAGAATAATCAATTGCTTGACTACCATGAATATGAAATCTATAATCCAACCCTTGACTTTCTTTGATTATGCTTTCTAATACATATGGCAATTTCTGATCATCAATTCTAGATGACCACAAGATATCAATTGGTTCATCTCTTTTTATTTTTCTATACATAAAATTTTCTGTACTTACAGGGCTATAAATTACTTGGAATTTATTAACATCAAGACCAAAGTTCTTACAAAGATAATCAATAATATGTTTATTATCTGTTATTACCGTTTTCACATTATCTATTATCAAAGGTATGTGCTCAACCGCAAAACCTCTTGTTTGTCCATCTTTTGTTATATACACACAAAATGCAAAACAAAATATCTCTGAGAAACTTGAAATAGCTTTACTATGTTCCAATAAAAGAGAAAACAACTTATGAGAGTTAATGTTAATAATTTTTTTAGGTTTTATCTGTATAATTACTCTTAAAAAAAGAGCCTCTCTTTCAAATGGTGTAAGATCCAAAAAGCTGTTGCCAAAGTCAAAATAGTGTATATCCGCTGGTAGCTTATCAAGCAATTCTGAATTAACATTTTCTGTTGTAATTACACCAATACTTTTATTCGGAGAAATCTCTTTCAAAGCATTTATTAAGTTCAGTGCCACCTTGTCTGCACCACCAATTTTTAACCAAGGACAAAAAAATAGATAATCAATTCTTTTAGGAAAATTCGACAAAACCTTATCTAAATAGGAATCCAATCTTAAATTTATAGCTACTTGTTTCTCTGGAATATTATAAGTAGGGGGAAAAAGTTCAGGTTCAAAAATATTAATTTTTTCCCATTCGTCAATCAACCAAACAGGATACTTACTCTCATCAACATCTTTCCTAAATTTCTTCTTTAAAATGTACAACTTTAAATAAAATTGTGGAAATGCAGCAGAGAAAACTCGTTTTAGAATATTTCTATCGTCCTCCTTTTTTGAAATTTCTTGAAGGAATCGCTTAATATTTCTAGATGAAAGAGAACTATCTGTTTTTATTATCCTTTCTCTTTCCTTTAATGAATTACCCTCGTTAAAATTTTCTGTGCTTTTTATAGAATTTAAATTCTCTCCATCAAAGATTGCTTTCTCTGATAAAAGGAAGCCTAGCTCAGGATTTTTATAATCTAGTAATCTTATAAAAAACACTGTATTTGGAATTATCTTAACTTTGTAGCCCAAATTAATACAATCACAATAAAATGACAGAACATGTGGATTAAACTTGTTCCTAAAATCTACTCTTGAAAAGAGAATTTTACAGAAATCTTTTCTCTTTATTAAAAAATTCTCACCCCAAGGATTTTCAAAAAGAAAAATGGACCTAGAAAAGCTTGGATCTTCCATTGACAAGTTTTTCTCAATAAATAATTGTTTACCAAAAGATATTTTTATCTCAGGAACAAAAATAGCTTTATCAGTAGACTTTCTATGATTTCTAGCTTGTTTCTTAAACTCTTTTAAAAAATTAAGAGATAAAAAATCCCCACTATTCATAAATAAAAGATAGTCTCCCTTAGCTTTCTTCGCTGCAGAATTTTTTACTTGTCCAATATCAAGCTTATCATATTCCACAATATAGAGATTTTTTATGAATGGAGTAGCCTTTTTGACAAAATATCTAGATTTATCATCCTTAGAACTCAATAAGCATATAACCTCGAAATCTTTTGTGGTGCTAACAAACAATTTTTTTATATTCATTAATGTCCGATATAGAAACTGGTCACCTTGCCTTACTGTTATTATCACTGTTAATTTCATTTTTGAAAGTACTGATTAGATTTTAATTTTAGCAATAATCGTTAATTATAACATAAAATGTTTTCTTGCTCACAAAGTTTATGGCTATAGATAGATTAAAAAACCAATTTCAGTTATAATCAAAACAAATTCTATGAACAATTTTGTAAAAAACAGATACAAAACAGATAAGAGTCAATCTTTTATAAAAAACTATGAACAATTCTTCTCATCTCTAAAAACAAAAAAATCGCATTGCTAGAGCTAGGTGTTTTCAAAGGAGGATCAATTTTAATGTGGGGTAACTATTTTAAAAATGGAACAATTGTAGGAATTGACATCAATAATTTAGACATAGAACTTCCCCCTAATGTCCATTTTGAACTAGGAGATCAAAGAGACAAACAATTTCTACAAAAGACTTCAGAAAAATATACAAAAGGTGGTTTTGATATTATTATCGATGATGCCTCTCATTATGCTAATTTCACAGAAGCAACCCTATTAATTTGTTTCCCAAATTTACTAAAATCTGGTGGTATATATGTAATTGAAGATTGGGGAACAGGTTGTTGGAGTGACTGGCCTGATGGAGAAAATTTTTATTTATCAGAAGACCATATTACTTATAAATTGAGACAAAATTATCAGTTTAATAGTAACTATGAATACCCATACAAAAAGAGTTATTGTAGCCATAATGTCGGAATGGTTGGACTAGGAAAACAATTGCTAGATGAACTCTCAATTGAAGATATAAAACATTCTAATAAACAAATGGCAGAATACAAACCTATGATTGAAAGTATGTTTTTTGCTAAGGGACAAATTTTCATTTTCAAAAGGTAAAATGAAAAGCTTACCTGATTAGAGAAAAAAACAAAAAGAAGATATTTAAATCAGCTCCTATGTAAATAATATAGGTAATTTATTTTTATTACATTCAATTTAAATTTCTAATACTTTATATCCTCAAGTATAAATCTTTTTAAGAATTACTGTTAAAACTACAATATTCATCCTTATAATTATTACATTCTTTTCTCTGCTTAAAAAATAATCTCGCCTGTTCAGCAAAGAAATCTTGAGCTTTTTTATTTTGTATAGAAATAGAAGTTTTAACAATCCTATACTTAATTAAGTGATCACTCAGGTTTGTCAACTTCTCACCTCTTGTTAATACATTTAAATAAAAGTCATAGTCTTGTGCATATACAAATTTATCCCTATACATATATCCTTTGTTCCTAAACATTATACTTGGATGGTAAATACAATTTTCTATAGGAAGCCTTTTCTCTACTTCCCTCCATGTGGTCAATGGCTCTGAGATTGAAAGAACAGACCCTTTTTCATCTATATTGTATGCTCCTGTCCCAACAAGAAAAATGTCTTTATGCTCTTCCAGAAATAAATACTGCTTTAAAAGTCTATCAGGAAGGGATATGTCGTCAGCATCCATCCTTGCAATATACTTCCCTCTCGTCTTTTTAAGAAGAATATTTAGAGATTTTGTAAGTCCAAGATTTTCCTGGTTTGTAAAAATTCTTACTCTTTTATCTTTATTATGATATTGTTGTAGTATCTGCAAAGTTTTATCAGTAGAGGAATCATCAATTATTAAAAACTCAAAATTAGTAAAAGTTTGCCTAAGAATACTTTCTAGCGACTCTTTAAGATATTCTTCCCCATTATGCACAGACATGATAACTGAAATCATAGGGAAAATATGTAATCTAACAAGTGCTGGTTTTAGCTCAATATAAATTTTCTCAATAAAGTATTTAATTGGAAATAAGAAATCCCTTATTAAAACATCTAAAAGTTTTCTTGTATTAAATTCAGTCTGTTCTCCAAATAAAATGTTCTTAGAATAAAAAACAATTACACCAAAGAATCCGTATATCTTTAAGTTGTTTCTATAATTTTTTATTTTTTTAAGCATTTTTGTTCTTAAGAAAATTTTTTATTGAATCTCGTAACCAATCTTTCAAAAATCCATATGTTGCTTCCTCACAATTAAAAATAAAAATCTTTTTATGAATTTTCCAATATCTCTTTAAAGCTATTTGGGTTCTACTATTGTTATACCTTCCCTCTATGTACTTTTTCTCTCTTAAAGCAAATTGAGAATCTTTAAAATTCATATGATAATGAATAGTAATGGAACGAGGACAATTCCTAACATTATATCCAGCCTTATTAATTCTTCTAGACACCTCATTGTCTTCATAACTTCCTTCCATTCTCTCATCAATTGGGAATCGTATATAATCTTTTGCTCTCCAAAGAGTAGAACCACCAGGTACCCAAGGGCAAGTCTGGG